>FWPV01000143.1_pt1 | contig 255559 bp, 244 predicted proteins | sample 2228371 | NCBI WGS metagenome assembly FWPV01 (sample SAMEA103939776, study PRJEB20133) | metagenome
TCATGATCGGGCAACTCTTAAGTGCGACACGTGAACAAACCGCTGCACTCAAACTGCGGACCGTCTGAAATGTGAGTTTCTCAGGGACGACTACCTAGCATTCTCACAGCTCAAATCACCCGCTTCAACAAGCCCATCACCTGATCGAAGCGCTTGCCATACGGCGGGTAAAACAAATCCCCCCTCGCCCACTTCGACTGCAGCAGCACCGGCTTTTGCTGGGTCAGGCGCAGGAAGCCCGCTTCGCCGTGGTAGCTGCCCCAGCCGCTTTCGCCGACGCCGCCGAAGGGCAGGTTCTCGTGCGCGACGTGCATCAGGGTTTCGTTGACCGTGACACCGCCGCTGACGGTGCGGGCCAGCACGTCGTCGCGCGCCGCCGTGTCGGTGCCAAACCAGTACAGCGCCAGCGGCCGCGGGCGGGCGTTGATGTAGCCGATGGCTTCATCGATGGACGCATAGGCCAGCACCGGCAGGATGGGGCCGAAAATTTCTTCGCTGAGCAGTTTTGCATCGGCCGCGGTGTCAAACACCAGCACCGGCGCCATCTGCCGTGAGCCCTGGGCTGCTGCCCCATCACCCGGGTTGACCACCTGCAGGCGCGCGCCGCCGGCTTCGGCCTGGGCCAGCAGCGCCTGCAGGCGCTCATGGTGGCGCGGGCTGATGATGGACGCATAGTCGGGGTTGCCGCTGAGGGTCGGGAACAGTTTCGCCACCGCGCGTGCAAAGGCCTCGCCGAACGCCGCCTCCCGCCCCGCGGGCAGCAGCACGTAGTCGGGGGCGATGCAGGTCTGCCCGGCATTGAGCAGCTTGCCGTGGGCGATCTTGATGGCGGCGCTGTCGAGGTCGCAGGACGCATCCACGATGCAGGGCGACTTGCCGCCCAGCTCCAGCGTGGTCGGTGTCAGGTTGGCGGCCGCGGCCTCGGCGACCTTGCGGCCCACCGCGGTCGAGCCGGTGAAAAACAAATGGTCGAAGGGCAGCGCCGCAAACGCCGCGGCCACCGCGCCGTCGCCCTGCACCACGCAGACCTCGTCCGGCGCAAAGGCCTCACCGAGCAACTTGTCCATCAGCGCCGAGGTCGCCGGCGTCAGTTCGCTGGGCTTGAGCATCACCCGGTTACCGGCGGCCAGTGCGGTGATGACCGGGCCCAGCGCAAGCTGCACCGGGTAGTTCCAGGGTGAAATCACGCCGACCACGCCCAGCGGCTGGCGCTGCAGAAAGGCGCGCGAGGGCTGCAGGTAGATCGGCGTGCGCACCCGCACCGGCTTCATCCACGCCGCCAGGTGTTTGAGCGCGCCAGCCAGCATCAGTCTCAGGGTCAACAGGTCGGCGATCTCGGTGAGCTGGGGCGAGCGCACGCCGAAGTCCTGCTGCACCGCCTGCGCCAGCGCGCCGCCATGTTCATCGAGCAGGCGGTCCATGCGCTGCAGCCGGTCGCGGCGCAGGCCCAGCGGCACATCGACCTGGGCGCGGCTGGCGCGGTGCTGGTCATCGAACAGGGTGCGGAGGGTGTCGGGGGTGGCGGTCATGCCGCGATGATAGGCCGCGGACCGCCCCCGCGGTAGGGGCGGGACTCCAGCAGGGGTGCCCGCGCCCGGTCCGCGCCGGCGCTGTCTTGATCCAGCGCATCTCGCTCCCATTTCTTACACACGCCGGGCGCGCGGGCCGCTAGAGTGAGCCACGGGCTCCCAATCCCTGTGGAAGGTATTCATGGAATTCAAGGACTACTACGAAACCCTGGGGGTGGCGCGTGACGCCACACCGGAAGAGATCAGGCGTGCCTACCGCAAGCTGGCGCGCAAATTCCACCCGGACGTCAGCAAGGAAAAAAACGCCGAGGCGCAGTTCAAGCAGGTGTCCGAGGCCTACGAAGCGCTGAACGACCCCGAAAAACGCGCGGCCTACGACCGGCTGGGCGCCAACTACCGGGCCGGCCAGGAGTTCCGCCCGCCGCCCGGATGGGATGGCGCGCAGGCGGGTGGCGCGGACTTCGGCGCCGGTGGCGACCACAGCGATTTCTTCGAGTCGTTGTTTCGTGGCATGGGCGGCGGCGCACGGGCGGGCGGCCGCAGCGGCTCCTTCGACATGCACGGCCAGGACCAGCACGCGCGCATCCAGATCAGCATCGAGGACTCCTACCAGGGCGCCACCCGCACGCTGCAGCTTCGCATGCCGTCAGCCGATGCTGGCGGCGGCCTGCGCACGCAGGACAAGACCATCGAATTCGTGGTTCCCAAAGGCATACGCGCGGGACAACACATCCGGCTGGCGGGCCAGGGCTCGCCGGGCATCGGCCAGGGCAGCCCGGGCGACCTCTACCTGGACGTCGAGTTTCTGCCGCACCGGCTGTACCGGGTGCAGGGTCACGATGTCTACATGGATTTGCCGGTGGCGCCCTGGGAAGTGGCGCTGGGTGCCGAGGTCGAAGCGCCCACGCCCACCGGCGCGGTCGAACTGACCATTCCCGCCGGATCGGCCGCCGGGCGCAAGCTGCGGCTCAAGGGCCGCGGCCTGCCGGGCAAGACACCGGGCGACTTTTATTTTGTGCTGCAGCTCACGCAGCCGCCCGCCGACACACCCGCCGCCAAGGCCGCTTACGCCGCCATGGCCGAGGCCTTCACCGGCTTCAAGCCGCGCGCCCACCTGGGAGGACAAGCATGACACCCGATGCCACACGTTTGCAACTGACCGGCTTCGTGCTGGAAGACCAGGACGGCCTGACCCTGGTCGAGGTCTGCCGCGCCTGCGCGGCCGAACCCGAGATGGTGATGGCGCTGGTCGAGGAAGGCCTGGTCGCCCCCAGCGGCGCGGCGCCCGGCGAATGGCGCTTCACCGGCGTGCACATGCAGCGCGCCCGTGTGGCCGTGCGCCTGCAGAAAGACCTGGGCGTGAACCTTGCCGGGGCGGCGCTGGCGCTGCAGTTGCTGGAAGAACTCGACACCCTGCGCGCCCGCCTCCAGTTGCTGGAAGATTCCGGCCGCTGAAACCCGTCGCTGCGGCCAGGGCTGCCGGGAATCTGCCGATAATTGCGGCATGACCTTGCCCCCCACCTCCCTTCCCGCGATCGAGCGGCTGGAAACCGCGCTGGCGGCCATCACCGCCGCCGGCGACGAAGGCCGGCGCATCTTCACGCGCCTGTATGCCGACAGCGCCCGCGCCGCGGCGCAGGCCGCCGACCGGCGCGCCGGCGCCGGCAAGCCGGTCGGCCCGCTGGACGGCCGCATCGTCTCCATCAAGGACTTGTTCGACGTGGCCGGCGAGGCCACCACCGCCGGATCGGTCCTGCTGCGTGACGCCGCACCGGCGGCGCAGGATGCGCTGGTGCTCAGCCGCCTGCGCGCCGCCGGCGCAGTGGTGATCGGCAAAACCAACATGACCGAGTTCGCGTTTTCCGGCGTGGGCATCAACCCGCACTACGGCACACCCGGCAACGCGCTGGACCCCGGCCGCATCCCCGGCGGCTCGTCGTCGGGCGCCGGCGTCTCGGTCGCGCTGGGCATGGCCGAGATCGCCATCGGCTCAGACACCGGCGGCTCGGTGCGCATCCCGTCGGCGCTCAACGGCCTGGTCGGCTTCAAGCCGACGCAGGCGCGCGTGCCGCGCGACGGTGCCTACCCGCTGAGCTTCACGCTGGACACACTGGGCCCGCTGTGCCGCAGCGTGGCGGATGCCGCTGCCGCCGACTGTGTGCTGGCCGGCATGGTCCACCAGCCGCTGCCGCAGCGCGAGCTACGCGGCCTGAAGCTGGGCGTGCCGCGCGGCCTGCTGTTCAGCCAGGCCGACGAGGCGGTGCTGGCGGCGGTGGAACACGCGCTCGGCACGCTGCTGCACGCCGGCGCCGGCGTCAGCAACGAAAGCCTCGATGAGCTGCTCGGCGAACCCTTCCGCCTGCAGGAGCGCGGCACCCTGGTGGCCGCCGAAGCCGCCTGGATTCACAGGGAGGGCGTGGCGGCCCGCCCGGAGGCCTACGACCCCATCGTGCTGGGCCGCATCCGCCGCGGCCAGACGCTGGCCGCCGCGACTTATGTCGGCATCCAGCAGGCACGCGCCGCGCTGCTGCCAGCGCTCGACGCCCGCATGGCAAAACTCGATGCGCTGGTGCTGCCGACCGTGCCGCTGCTGGCGCCGCGCATCGACGACGTCATGAACGAAGAGGCCTTTTTGCGCACCAACGCCCTGCTGCTGCGCAACCCCTCGGTCTTCAACTTCTTCGATTTGCCGGCGTTGTCGCTGCCGCTGCCACGACGCGACGGCCTGGCTGTCGGCCTGATGCTGGTCGGCAAACGCGGCGCCGACCGCGAGTTGCTGGCGCTCGGTGCCGCGGTGGAAGCCCTGCTGCAGTCATCGGCGGTTTGAAAATAAATCGGGCTGCAGCCCTTATCTGGCAAGCGTAAGCAGCTATCACTTTGATAGCGAAATCCGGCCGCCACGACGGAATTTGTCATTGCGGGCCTGACCCGCAATCCATGGTGGTGCGCCTGCTGTGGTGGCTTGCCTACATGGATCCCGGATCGAGTCCGGGATGACTGGAACCGATCAGCCCCACAGGGTATTCATCGCCCGCGAAAAATCCGCGGCCAGCCGTGGCCAACCGGGCACCTGCCCGCCGCTGACCACCCGCTGTCCGGCCACAAACACCGCGTCCAAGCGCGCATCCGGGCTGGAGAACACCATGGCATCGAGCACATGGTCGGCCGGCACGCCCAGCAGCGCTGCCGAGGCCGTATCCAGAACCATGAAGTCGGCGCGCTGGCCCACGCTGAGGCCGCCCAGCGGCAGCGAGCTTGCCGCCGAACCACCGGCCAGCGCCTTTGAGAAAAGCATGTCGGCGCTGGACGGCCCGCCCAGAACACGCGCCGCGATGTTGCGCTGGCGCAGGGCGAGGCGCTGCGAATATTCGAGCAGGCGCAATTCTTCCTGCCAGCTGCGCGTGACGTGGCTGTCGGAACCGATGGACCAGCGGCCACCCGCCGCGGCACAGGCCGGCAGGTCGAACACGCCGTCGCCCAGGTTCGCCTCGGTGCTCGGGCAGATCACGACGGAGGCGCCGCTGCGAGACACGCCCTGCAGTTCCTCCGGCGTGGACTGGGTCGCGTGCACCAGGTTCCAGCGTGCATCGACAGGCGCATGGCTCAGCAGCCAGTCGACCGGCCGCTGGCCCGTGGCAGCCATGCAGTCATCGACTTCCTGCGTCTGTTCGGCGATGTGGATGTGGACCGCCATGCCGCGGGACTGCGCAGCCGCAGCCACCTCCTGCAGGGCCGCTGCATCGACGGCGCGCAGTGAATGGAGCGCCAGGCCGGTATTCACGCAGCCATCACCCCGGGCGGGCACACCTTCGGCCAGGCGCAGCACGGAATCCGGCGTGGAGGCAAAACGCCGCTGGTCCTCGCGCAAACCGCTGGTGCCGAAACCCGAACGCATGTATAGCGTGGGCAGCAGGGTCAGGCCCATGCCGGTGCGCTGCGCCGCGCGCACCAGCGCCAGCGACATGTCCAGCGGGTCGGCATACGGCTTGCCGTCGGTGCCCTTGTGCAGGTAGTGGAATTCGCAGACCTGGGTGTAGCCGGCCTGCAGCAGTTCGGCATACAGCAGCGCCGCGACGGCTTCCAGCTGGTCCGGCGTGATGCGCAGCGCGGCGCTGTACATGCGGTCACGCCAGCGCCAGAAGTCGTCCTGGCCCGCCCCGGCGCGCTCGGTCAGCCCGGCGATGGCGCGCTGGAAAGCGTGGCTGTGGGCGTTGACGATACCCGGCAGCACCGGGCCGTTCAGGCGTTCTGCATCACGCAAGGCTTCCGGCGCGGCCTTCGTTTGAATGTTCGACCAATGGCCGTCCACGCCCACGGTCAGCACCACGTCCTGCGCCCAGGCGCCGTTCACCCAGGCCTGCGGCGCTGCATATCTTTTTGCTTCAGCGCGCATACAGCATGTGGGCGGCGGCCAGGCTGGCCGTCACCATGTTCTGCAACACCGGCTGGATTTTTTTCGCCAGGACGTCGTCATACGCAAACGGTGCGACTTCCTGCATGTACAGGCTCTGGCATTTTTCGAGCTGGACCGCATGCACGTCCTGATCCGGCCGGCCGTAGTGGCGAGTGATGTAGCCACCCTTGAAGCGGCCGTTGACGATGCTGCTGACGCCGGGCACGCCGGCACAGGCGGCAGCGGCGGCATTGGTGATGGACGCATGCGCGGCCGCACCGCTGGCCGTGCCGATGTTGAGGTCAGGCAAGCGACCCTCGAACAACCAGGGAATCTCGGAGCGGATGCTGTGCGCGTCCCACAGCAGCGCAAAGCCGTGCTGCGCTTTCAGGCGCGCGAGTTCAGCGGCGAGCGCCGAATGGTAAGGCTGCCAGTAAGCCTCGCGGCGGCGCAGGCGCTCGGCCAGATCCGGCGCCCTGTCCTCTCTGTACAACGCGTCACCGTTGAAAAAATGCGTGGGGCACAGCTCGGTGTTGGATGCGCCCGGGTACATGGGCGCATCGTCGGGCGGCCGGTTCAGGTCGATCAGATACCGCGAATACCGGGGCCGGATCACGCTGGCGCCGAGCGCCGGCAGAAAATCGTAAAGGCGGTGCAAATGCCAGTCGGTGTCTTCCAGGCCCAGCGCGCGCTCGGCGTAGTCGCCCTGCAGTTCCGCAGGAATGTCGGTGCCGGTGTGCGGCATGCTGACCAGCAGCGGCACCGTCCCCTGGTGCAAACTGAAACTCATACAGCTTCACCCTTGAAAACCGTCTGCAGGCGCGGATTCGCGCCCAAGGCATAAGCCAGTTGCGCGGGATGTGCCACATCCCAGAGCACGAAGTCGGCACGCTGACTGGCGGCGATCACGCCGCGGTCGGTCAATCCCAATGCTTTCGCGGCATGGCGCGTCACACCGGCCAGCGCCTCTTCCGGTGTCAAGCGGAACAGCGTACAGGCCATGTTGAGCATCAGCAGCAGCGACGTGCAGGGCGAACTGCCCGGATTGCAGTCGGTCGAGATCGCCATCGGCACGTGATGCGTACGCAGCAGTTCCACCGGCGGCAATTTGGTTTCGCGCAAAAAATAAAACGCGCCCGGCAGCAGCACCGCGACGCTGCCGGCCCGGGCCATGGCGGCCGCACCCTCCTCGCTGAGCCACTCGAGGTGGTCGCAGCTGAGCGCGCCGTAACGCGCGGCGAGCTGGGCGCCGCCGCTGTCGCTGAGCTGCTCGGCATGGAGCTTGACCCGCAGGCCCAGCGCCTGCGCCGCCTGGAACACACGCTCGGTCTGCACGGTGCTGAAGGCAATACGTTCACAAAACGCGTCCACCGCGTCGACCAAGCCTTCTGCGTGGAGCAGCGGCAACATGCGTATCACCTCGTCCACATAGGCGTCCTGCCGGTCGGCGAATTCTGGCGGCAAGGCGTGGGCGCCGAGGAAGGTGGTGCGCACATCGACCGGGTGCTTGCTGCCCAGCGCGCGCGCCACACGCAAGGTCTTGCGTTCGTGTTCCAGCGCCAGGCCATAACCCGACTTGATCTCCAGCGTGGTCACCCCTTCGGCCAGCAGCGCCAACAGGCGTTTTCGGCTTTGCGTTTCGAGCTCCGCCTCGCTCGCCGCGCGAGTGGCTTTTACGGTCGAGGCGATGCCGCCGCCGGCACGCGCGATATCTTCGTAGCTGACGCCCTGCAGGCGCAGCTCGAACTCCTGCGCGCGGTCCCCGCCGTAGACCAGGTGGGTGTGGCAGTCGATCAGGCCCGGCGTGATCAGTGCGCCCCCCGCATCGTGTTCACGTGTGACCCGCGCGGCCAGGGCTGCAGGCAGTTCACTGCGCGGGCCGGCCCAGGCGATTTCTCCGTCCTCGACGGCCAGTGCGGCGTCAGCAATCAGGCCATAAGGCTGGGCATGGCCGGCCTGCAGCGTGGCGATGTCGCAATGAACCCAGAGCTGTACCGTCATCGGGCCATTTCCATCCACAGCGCCGTTGGCGCCTCGATACGCACCGAGGCACCGTCGGCCAGTGCGCGCCAGGCCAGGGTGTGCGGCGGCACGGTGACGAACTGCCGGTCCACCTGCACCTGCACCGGCTCGTCCCAGGCATAGACCGCCACGCGTGTGCCGGGCTCGACCTCGACATCGAGCGCGCCCAGCACGCGCAGCAGCCGCGCCCGCGTGTGGCCGTGCTTGAGCATCAGGTTGAAATCTTCGGTCAGCCCGGCGATGAGTTCGCACGTGCAGTCTTGCGCACCGTCGAAACGTATAGGCGCGCTTTGCGCGGTCAGCTCGTGGGTGCGGCCGTCCAGCGTGAGCCGCACACCGGCGCCGCCCAGCACGGCGAACCAGCGTTCCACACCTTCGAAGCGCGAGAAGGGTCCGTCCTTTTCGACCTCGGCCACCGAGATGCGCCAGTCCCAGTCCTGCGGCGTCGGCCAGGCGATCAGTTCACGCGTCACGCCGCCGCCGTTGCGCCAGGGCGTGGGCGCGACGTCTTCGAGGGGAATCATTTGCCAGCTCATCGGGTCACCTCCGCACTGTGGGCTGTCGTCATGCCTGGAATTGTCCCGCAAAGCTGTAGCGCGTGCCAGGGTAAACCAGCCGCGCCACGCTGGCGACGTTGGCGCCGCTGACGGTGCGCCGCATCATGGCCAGGCAGGGCTCGGTGCGGCGTATGCCCAGCTCCTTCGCCTCCTGCACGCTCGGCAGGCAGGCCTCGATCGAATAACTGGCCTCGGTCAGCGGCGCGTGCTGCAGCAGATGGTGGGTCGGCGTGGTCTGGGTGAAATCGGTGTCCAGAAAATCCGGTGCAGCGGCCGGGTTGACATAGCGGTCTTCGTACTGGATCGGCACGCCGTTTTCCAGATGCACCAGCACGGTGTGGAAAATCCTCGCGCCGGTGCGCAGCCCCAGCGCCTTCGCCAGGTCGGCGCTGGCTTTTTCGGCCTGGACCTTGAGCACCCGGGTGGTGTGCAGGTGGCCGCGTTCGGCCACTTCTTCATGGATGTCGCGGATGGTCAGCCGCGAGGAGATGCGGTGCAGTTCCGCCACCCGCGTGCCCGAACCCTGGATGCGCGTGACCAGTCCTTCGGCCGTCAATTCGCGCAGCGCCCGGTTGACCGTCATGCGGCTGATGCCGAACTGCGTGGCCAGTACGGCCTCGCTGGGCACCGGGTCGCCCGGCTTCCAGCTTCCTGCACTGATATGGGTCTTGATGAAGGCCTTGACCTGCTCGTAAGCAGGCAATAAATCTTTTGCCATGGGCGTAGATTACCCCAGTTGACACAAGTTGTATAGACAACTAGCATTTGCCGGAATGAATCTTGCAAGCCGGGATGGACCCGGAAACGCGGCAGCCAAGGAAGCACCATGTCAGACCTTTCACACACCCCCTTCCTCGACAGCAAGGCCAGGCCGGTGCGCGCGCCGCGCGGCAATACCCTGTCCTGTGCCAACTGGCAGATCGAGGGCGCCTACCGCATGATCCAGAACAACCTGGACCCGGAAGTCGCCGAGAACCCCGATGAGCTGGTGGTCTACGGCGGCATCGGCAAGGCGGCACGCAACTGGCCGGCTTTCGACGCCATCCTCGACTCGCTGCGCAAGCTCAAGGCCGACGAAACCCTGCTGGTGCAGTCAGGCAAACCGGTGGGCGTGTTCCGCACCCACACCGGCGCGCCGCGCGTGCTGATCGCCAACTCCAACCTGGTGCCCAAATGGGCGACCTGGGAACACTTCAACGAACTGGACCGCGCCGGTCTCATGATGTACGGCCAGATGACGGCGGGCAGCTGGATCTACATCGGCACCCAGGGCATCGTGCAGGGCACTTACGAGACTTTTGTCGAAGCCGGGCGCCAGCATTTCAATGGCGACCTGACGGGCCGCTGGGTGCTGACTGCCGGCCTGGGCGGCATGGGCGGCGCGCAGCCGCTGGCCGCGACCTTTGCCGGTGCCTGTTCGCTCAACATCGAATGCCAGCAGTCACGCATCGATTTCCGGCTGCGCACCCGCTACGTGGACAAACAGGCCAAAGACCTCGACGAAGCGCTGGACATGATCAAACAGCACACCAGCCGCAAGGAGGCGGTATCGATTGCGCTGTGCGGCAACGCCGCCGAGATCGTGCCCGAGCTGGCGCGCCGCGCTGCCGCTGGCGGCATGCGCCCCGACCTGGTGACCGACCAGACCTCGGCCCACGACATCATCAACGGCTACCTGCCGGCGGGCTGGAGCGTGGCGCAATGGCAGGCCGCACAAAAAGACCCGGCGCAACATGCGGCGCTCACAAAAGCCGCTGGCGAATCCTGCGCCACCCACGTCAAGGCCTTGCTCGCCTTCCACGACATGGGCATCCCCACCGTGGACTACGGCAACAACCTGCGCCAGGTCGCCAAGGACTTCGGCGTGGCCAACGCCTTCGACTATCCCGGCTTTGTGCCGGCCTACATCCGGCCGCTGTTCTGCCGCGGTGTCGGACCCTTCCGCTGGGTCGCGCTCTCCGGCGACCCGGAAGACATCCGCAAGACCGACGCGAAGATGAAAGAACTCTTTCCCGACAACAAACCGCTGCACCGCTGGCTGGACATGGCTGAAGAACGCATCAGCTTCCAGGGCCTGCCGGCGCGCATCTGCTGGATAGGCCTGGGCGAGCGGCACCTGGCCGGCCTGGCCTTCAACGCCATGGTCAAGTCGGGCGAACTCAAGGCACCCATCGTGATCGGCCGCGACCACCTGGATTCCGGGTCGGTGGCCTCGCCGAACCGCGAAACCGAAGCCATGATGGACGGCAGCGATGCGGTGAGCGACTGGCCGCTGCTCAATGCCCTGCTCAACACCGCCAGCGGCGCGACCTGGGTCAGCCTGCACCACGGCGGCGGTGTCGGCATGGGGTATTCGCAGCATTCGGGTGTGGTCATCGTCTGCGACGGCACCGACGAAGCGGCGGAGCGTATCGAACGTGTGCTCTTCAACGACCCGGCGACTGGCGTGATGCGCCACGCTGACGCGGGTTACGACATCGCAAAAACCAGCGCCAGAGACAACGGGTTGAACCTGCCGATGATCGGCTGACCCGGTTTTCCTGATCAACATGCCCGCCAAAGAACTGCTTATCCCCGGCCAGTTGTCCCTGGCCCAGTTGCGCCGGCTCTGCGCGCCCGTGCCGTCAACGGTCCGGCTCGATGCCGCCTGCCGTGCCGGTGTGCGCGCCAGCGCGGCGCTGGTGCACCAAGCGGCCAGCGGCGGCGCCGCGGTCTACGGCGTCAACACCGGCTTCGGCAAACTCGCCAACACCCGCATCGCCAAAAAAGACCTGGCGATCCTGCAGCTCAAGCTGCTGCGCTCCCACGCGGTCGGCGTCGGCGAGCCGCTGCCCACGCGTGTGGTGCACCTGGTCCTGCTGCTCAAGGCGGCCAGCCTGGCGCGCGGTTACTCCGGTGTGCGTGAAGAAGTCATCGATGCGCTGCTAGCCCTGCACAACCACGGCATTTGCCCGGTGATTCCCTGCCAGGGTTCGGTCGGCGCCTCGGGCGACCTCGCGCCGCTGGCGCATTTGTGCCTGCCGCTGGTGGGTGAAGGCGAGGTGTTCTACCAGGAGCAGCGCCTGCCCGCGGCCAGGGCGCTGGCGCTGGCCGGCCTGCAGCCGCTGGCCCTGTCGGCCAAGGAAGGCCTGGCGCTGATCAACGGCACCCAGGTCTCGACCGCGCTGGCGCTCGACGCCTTGTTTGCCACCGAGCGCCTGTTCGAAACCGCTGTGATTTCCGGCGCGCTGACACTGGACGCGGCGCGCGGCAGCGACGGCCCGTTCGACCCGCGCATCCATGCGGTGCGCGGCCAGCCGGGACAGATCGCCTGTGCTGCGGCCTACCGCGCGCTCATGGTGGGCAGCGAGATCCGCCGCTCGCACCTGGACAACGACGACCGGGTGCAGGACCCCTACTGCCTGCGCTGCCAGCCGCAGGTCATGGGCGCCTGCCTGGACCAGATGCGTTACGCCGCCCAGGTGTTGATGATCGAAGCCAATGCGGTAACCGACAACCCGCTGGTGTTTGCCGACGAGGGCAGCCTGCTCTCCGGAGGCAACTTTCACGCCGAACCGGTGGCACTGGCTTGCGACGCGCTGGCCGTCGTTATTGCCGAAATCGGCGCCATCACCGAACGCCGCATCGCCATGCTGGTCGATACCGTGGTCTCGCGCCTGCCGCCTTTCCTCACGCCCGACGCCGGGCTCAACTCCGGCTTCATGATCGTGCATGTCACGGCCGCCGCGCTGGCCTCGGAAAACAAGTCGCTGGCGCACCCGGCCAGCGTGGACAGCCTGCCGACCTCGGCGAATCAGGAGGACCATGTCAGCATGGCCACCTTTGCGGCGCGCCGCCTGCAGCCCATGCTGCGCAATACCAGCTACATCGTCGGCATCGAGTTGCTGGCCGCGGCCCAGGGCATCGAATTCCTGCGCCCGCTCAAAAGCTCGACAGCGCTGGAGCGTGTGTTGCGCCTGATCCGCATCGTTTCACCGGCCATGATGGAAGACCGCAGCCTGGCGCGCGACATCGAGGCGGTGCAACACCTGGTGGCCAGTGGCGACATGGCGGCGGCACTCGACGCCGACCTGCCCGAACTGCATGCCCTGCGACTTGCGAATACCGCGCCCCTTGCCATGGCCCTGGCCCTGGCATGAACACTGCATACCTTCCGCTCACCCTTCCCTTCAACCGTCAACCCCAGGAGTTCCCATGAAAAAGCTGCTCACCCTGTCCCTCGTCGCCCTCGCCTGCCTGTCGGCGCAGGCCCAGGAAACCAAAATCACGCTGGGCATGTCGGGCTGGACCGGCTTTGCGCCGCTGACCCTGGCCAAGGAAGCCGGCATCTTCAAGAAAAACGGCCTGGACGTGACGATCAAGAAGATCCCGCAAAAAGACCGCCACCTCGCGATTGCCTCGGGTGACGTGCAGTGTGCCGCCACCACGGTGGAAACCTGGATCGTCTGGAACGCCAACGGCGTGGCGACCACGCAGATCTTCCAGCTCGACAAGAGTTACGGCGCCGACGGCATGGTGGTCAAGCCCAACATCGCCAAGATCAGCGACCTCAAGGGCAAAACCGTGGCTGCCAGCGCACCCGGCACCGCGCCCTGGTTCACGCTGGCCTGGATGCTCAAGAAAAACGGCCTGAGCCCGAAAGACGTGAAGATCGTCAACCTCGAGCCACAGGCCGCCGCCAATGCCATGATTGCCGGGACCGACGGCATCGACGCCGCCATGACTTACGAGCCTTACCTCGGCGCGGTGCGTGCCAAGCCGGAAGCCGGCAAGATCATCGCCACCACGCTGGACTACCCGATGATCATGGACACCGTGGGCTGCACGCCCAAGTTCCTGACCGACAACCCGAAAGCCGCCAAGGCCCTGGCCGACAGTTATTTCGAAGCGCTCGAGATGATCAAGAAGGACCCGCAGAAGAGTTTTGAAATCATGGGCGCCGACGTCAAGCAGCCGGCCGACAAGTTCGAGGCCAGCCAGAAGTACCTGCGCTGGCAGGACCGTGCCGCCAACCAGAAGTTTTTTGCCGGCGAACACGCCGCCTTCAGCAAGGAAGCCGCCGACCTGCTGCTCGAAGCCGGTGTGATCAAGGCCCTGCCCGACATGAGCAAGCTGGCGGATACACGCTTCCTGAAATAAACCACTTGTCATTGCGGGCCGGACCAGAGGTCTCCTCCGGATCCGCCGCAATCCATTCCTGAGCGCTGGCTTGCCGGCGCTCAGGCCGTGGATGCCGGATCGAGTCCGGGATGACAGGCCCAAACACACACAACGATGCGCCCTCTCCAAGCTGTCGCCCCCGGTGTACGCATCGCGCTGGGCATTTCCTTCTTCGTCCTGTTCTTCGCGGTCTGGGCTTTCGCCACCTTCGGCGGCTATGTGTCCAAAACCTTTCTGGCCGACCCGGTGACCATGGTGCGCTCGGGTTACGACCTGCTGGTCAACCAGGGTTTCATCAAGGACATCGGCATGACGGTGTGGCGCGTGCTGGGCGGCTTTTTGATCGCCGCCGTGCTGGCCGTGCCGCTGGGTGTGCTGATGGGCGCCTACAAACCGATAGAGGCGTTTTTTGAGCCCTTTGTGAGTTTTGCGCGTTACCTGCCGGCCTCGGCATTCATTCCGCTGCTGATCCTCTGGGCCGGCATTGGCGAGGCGCAAAAGCTCGCGGTCATTTTTATCGGCTCGTTTTTCCAGCTGGTGCTGATGATGGCCGTCAGCGTGGGCAACACGCGGCGGGATTTGGTCGAAGCCGCCTATACCCTGGGCGCGGGCGACCGCGGCATCGTCACGCGGGTGCTGCTGCCCAGCAGCGCGCCCGAGATCGCCGAGACGCTGCGCATGGTGCTGGGCTGGGCCTGGACCTATGTGATCGTCGCCGAGCTGATAGGCGCATCCAGCGGCATCGGCCACATGATCACCGACAGCCAGGCGCTGCTGGCGACCGACCAGATCATCTTCGGCATCATCGTGATCGGCGTGATCGGGCTCGTGACCGACTTTGCCTTCAAGGCGCTGAATCGCAAGTTATTCCCGTGGGCAAGGTTGTGAGCCCCACCTCTGTCATTGCGGGCCTGACCCGCAATCCATGCAACACGCACCTCGTGGCAGGGGGCACGGATGCCGGATCGCGTCCGGCATGACAGACCTTGTGCGCCCTCTTTCACAACAACCATCCATGACCATCCTCGAAATCTCCCAGGTCTCCAAGACCTTTGCCGGCGCCAAGGGCGGCACGGTCGCCTTGCAGGCCACCGATCTCAGCGTGGCCGAGAACGACTTCATCACCATCCTCGGCCCCTCGGGCTGCGGCAAAAGCACCTTGCTGCGCATGGTGGCCGGGCTGGACACACCGAGCACCGGCAGCATCACACTGGACGGCAAGCCGGTCACCGGCCCCGGCGCCGACCGCGGCATGGTGTTCCAGAGCTACACCCTGTTTCCCTGGCTCAGCATCCTCGAGAACGTCTGCTTCGGCCTGCGCGAAAAAGGCCTGCCGCTGGCCGAGCAGCATGCGATTGCGCAACCTTTCATCCAGAAAGTGGGCCTGACCGGTTTCGAGAACCATTTTCCCAAGCAGCTTTCGGGCGGCATGCAGCAGCGCACTGCACTGGCGCGCGCGCTGGCCAACAACCCGCGCATGCTGCTGATGGACGAGCCCTTCGGCGCGCTGGACCACCAGACCCGCGAACTCATGCAGGAACTGCTGCAGGGCATCTGGGAAGCCGAACGCAAGACCGTGCTGTTTGTGACCCACGACATCGACGAGGCCATTTTCATGGGCAACCGTGTGGTGGTGATGAGCGCCCGCCCCGGCCGCATCAAGTGCGACCTGAAGGTCGACATAACGCACCCGCGCCACTACTCGGTCAAGACCACGCCGGTGTTCATGGAACTGAAGGCGCGGCTGACCGAAGAAATCCGCATCGAGGTGCAGCGTGCCGCCGGTCTGCTGACCGAGGCCGCCTGATTTATTTCAAGCAAAAGAAGCCTCCAGCGCTTTATCTTCTTGCGCCAGGCGCTATCAACTTCGTAGCATAAATGGATCGCGGTCCTTGCCGTCGCCGATCAGCGGGCCCTGCTTGAAGATGCCGCTGATGCGCAGGGCCGGCTCACCGTCGGCTGTCACCAGGCCCTGAATAAAAATCATGTTGCGCGTGCTGCGCAGGATGTCGGCCTGGCCTTGCACCCACGCACCCAGTCTGGCTGGCGCCAGGTAATCGATTTGCAGGCTGATGGTCGGCAGAAAGCGCCGGTCGGTGTCGGTCTGATACATCGCCGCGCAGGGCAGCAGCATGTCCGCAAACGACGCCAGCATGCCGCCGTGGCACATCTGCAGCGGGTTGCTGTGGCGCTCCTCGACGCGAAAACCGAGCAGCAGTTGCTGGCCTTCCAGCCGCGCGTGAAATGGGCCGTTGACCTCGATGAAGGGGCCACCGACACGAACAGGAACAAAACCATCGGGGATAGCTGAAGCGCAGGAAGAGGTGGTGTCAGGCATTCCTCATGCTAACCCGAGCGAGGCTTGCGGCCGGTCCGCTCGGTGACTGCCGGGTGACTCAAGTGCCCGCGTAGTGGAACAGCTGGTCACCGCCCGGTGCGCGAATTTGCGCGTTGAAGGAAACAATGATGCGGTCCCGTTCTCCGGCGTAAGGCATGGCCTTGTGCGCCAGCATGGCGGGAAACAGGACGAGTTCGCCCTCCTGTGGCGTCACGTCCACGGTGGCCTGCTGCAGCCAGGCATTGCCCATGTCGATGTGGGCACCGCCCAGCAACGGGAACATCGGGCTGTAAAAGCGCGTGGCGCCGTTGAGGTCGCCGAAGTCGGGGTGCTGCCGACGCTGCACCACCGGATCGATCTGCACGTAATACACCCCCGACCACGAGCAGTTCCCATGGGTGTGAATGTCATGGAAAGTTGCAGCGTTCTGGATCTGGAACCACACCCCCATGAGTTCAAGCTGCAGCCCGTGCCGGCCCGCCGGCCACACGCCGGCATTGGCCTGCTGCGCCGTGGCCTGCAGGGACGCGGCAATGAACTTGAGCAACGCATGGAACTCCGGAAGATCCACCCGGCGCAGCAGATCGTCAGCGCTGGCGTAGAAGTTGCCCCCGGGTGCCGCAGCATCCGTGGCACGCATGGCGCCAAACACCCGGGCCAGCACCGGGTTGACTTCGGCCGCACCTGCAAAGCGATGCACGGCCAGTGGGACCGGCCAATGCCGTTGCAGCGCGCCGTCGGCCACCACCTGCTTCACGCAGCAAGCTCACCGGAAGGCAGCTCCAGCTTCCAGCCAGTACGCTGCGCCAGTTGCAACACATCGTCGACGGTATCCAGGTCGGTGATGAAACGGGTATTGCTGGTTTCAAACGCATACACCAGCTCGGGTTGACGCTCGATGAGCTGGCGACAACCCAGATGGGTGTCGCTGGCCAGAACCTGGGCCAACGCCACGTCGTCCAGCAGGATCGGGTTACCGCGCTGGCCCTTGACGACAGGCACCACGAGGTTGCCCGAGGGGCGCTTCTTGAAGGCCGCCATCAGTTCGACCAGGTCGGCCGACCCGATCAGGGGCTGGTCGGCCAACACGACGAACACGGCGTCAAAATTGCCGCGGAGCGCCGCCAGGCCGGCCCGCACCGAGCTTTGCTGGCCCTGGGCGTGGTCGGCGTTGTGCACCAGCGTGACCGGAAAACTCTGCACTTGCGCTTCAACGGCGTCGCGCGCATGGCCGGTGACCACCACCACCTCGTCCACACCGGCGCCGCTGAGCGCAATCAGTTGCCGGTTGATCAGGGGCACGCCCTGCAGGCGGATCAGAGGCTTGCTCACGCCGCCCATACGCCGCCCCTCGCCGGCGGCCAGCAACACCGCGCCGACCCGCAGGCGGGCATGCAGTCCGCCACCTTGTTTAAGCAGGCATCCCATGGTTGTGCTTCCAGAAGTTGTGAACGTCAGAAAAAAACTTCACGCCAGCAGCTCGGACAGGCGCTCGAGACTGGCCAGATTGTGCGCCGGCATGAACCGCGTGACATGGGGCGCAGCCAGTGCCATCGCCGCCGACTGGGGTACTTGCACCGTCGGATGCAACCAGCAGACGCGGGCACCGCGGGCACGCACCTGCGCCAGCACCCTGGCCAGGGCCTCGGGTTCATCGGTGTCAAAACCATCGCTGAACACCATGAACAAGTCACCACGCCCCAGGGAGCGGCCCAGGTGCTGGTGCAACGCCTCGTGCAGGCAACTGGCAATGCGGGTGCCGCCGCCAAAGCCGAAGGTCACCGCGTTGATCTTGTCCTGCACACGTTCGCTGCGCCGTTTCATCAGCGGCGTGACCTCGGCGAGCCGGGTATGGAATACAAAAGCCCGCGCATCCATGACCTCGACGAAGGCGCGCGTGAGCCGCAGGAAAAACTGCGCGTGCACTTCCATGGAACGGCTCACGTCGACAAGCGCCACCACACGCGGCTGGCGGCACTGGTGGCGCACATGGTGCAGTTGCACCAGCTCCCCGCCGGTGGACAGCGCCGAACGCATCGAGCGCCGCAGATGAATGACGCCGCTGTCCCGGTGGCGTTGCAGGCGGCGCAGCAGGCGGGTACGCAGCCGCCGCTTGAAAGCCTCGACCAGGGGTTCGAAGCGATCCATGTCGGACAGCAGCCAGTCGGCCAAATCCCGCTCCTCGAACGCATCGGTGCGGCTGGCGCCTCCCTGCGCACGCGGCGGTGCGTCGCTGGCGTCAAGCTCGCCCTCGCCCGGCCGGTCGGCCATGCCCAGCGTGGGCCGGGCTTCGCCCGGTGCCGTGTTGCCCATCTCGCTGTGCATCTGCTGCACAAGCTCGGGCAGCGAACGGGCGCGCCGGCTGATGCCCGAGCTGCGGACAGCGCCCCGGACCTTGTGCGGGAACCAGAAGGCCTGGTGCAGATCCGGGTACCTGAGCCATTGCTTGTGGCTGCCGGAGGCGATGCCGCGCCACAAGGCTTCGATACGGGGCCACTGCGACAGCGGCAAGGCGGCTGCAGCCTGGGCCATCAATCCGACCTCCGCATAACCCAGCGCAAAACCGTGTTCGCGCAGGTAGTGGGCAAACTCGCCGAGGCGCTGCCTCGGGTCCGTGGCGGTGGTAACGGCAGCAGCCATTGCCATGGTTTATTTCATCGCACCAGCCACACCGACGTCCTGCGCTATGCGCGGACCATCGACCAGCTTGCCCACCCGTTCGGCGGTGACCTGCCAGCGGTCATTGCGGGTCTTGAGCAAGGCGGCCAGCGTGGGCACCAGCGACTGCGGGTCCACCGGCAGCTCACCGTGACCGAGATGAAAAAGCACGCGCACCCAGTCCAGCGTTTCGGCCACGCCGGGCGTCTTGTCGAGGTCTTCCTTGCGCAGGCGCTGGACAAAAGTCACCGCCTCTTCGACCAGCCGGCTGGCCGCCTCGGGCACCAGTGTGCGAACGATCTGCATCTCGCGCAGCAATGTCGGAAAATCGAGGTAGTGAAACAGGCAGCGCCGGCGCAAAGCATCCGACAAATCGCGCGTCCCGTTGCTGGTCAGAATCACCAGCGGCTTGCTGCGCGCCGTGAGGGTGCCGATTTCGGGAACGGTCACCTGGTACTCCGACAGCATCTCGAGCAGAAAGGCTTCGAAAGCCTCGTCGGCGCGATCAATCTCGTCGATCAGAAGCACACAGGGCTCCGGCGAACGGATGGCCTGCAGCAGCGGCCGCTCAAGCAGGAAGGCTTCGGAAAACAGGTTGTCGCGCAGCGCCGCCTTGTCGCCCTGGCCGGCTTCTGCCAGCCGGATTTCGAGCAGTTGGCGACTGTAGTTCCATTCGTAGACAGCCTGGCTCAGGTCCAGGCCTTCATAACACTGCAGGCGCAGCAGCGGCCGGCCCAGCGCGCGTGCGCAGGCGCCGGCAAGGGCGGTCTTGCCGACGCCGGCCTCGCCTTCGATCAGCAGCGGACGCTCCAGCGTCAGCCCCATCCAGACCAGGCTCGCGAGGTCCTCGTCGGCAATGTAGCCGGCCTTGAACAACCGTTCGCGCAGGCCTTCGGGTGTCTCGACAGCCTCAATCAGTGACATGGCGACAGCGTCTCAGGACCTGCGACCGAACAGGCCCGCAAAAAAATTCCTGATCAAGGCCCAAACCAGCCCCAGGGCGTTGAATTCCCTGGCCACCACGGGCGTGGTCGGCGCCGTTGCCGCAGTCGCACCTTCAGCGGCAGGCGCAGCAGCTCCCTGCAGGGCCTGCGCCTTTTGCGAGAACACTTCGGCGAACTGGGCCAGGATCATGTCGGAGACGGAGCTCATCATGCGGCCGCCGAACTGCGCAAATTTGCCATTGACAATGACATCGGCCTTGCCCGTCAGCGTGCTGCTTCCTGCATCCACGGCGACCAGCGAGGCCGTCAGTTCCATCGACGCCGAGGAGCCCCCCTTGTCCGCCCCTTTGCCCAGCAGCCTGAGGGTGTGCGCCTGCGGGTCCAGCGCCAGCACCTCGATGGTGCCGGCAAAAGCCGCCACCGCCGGGCCGACCTTGACCCGGACACTGCCCTTGTAATGGGTCGGATCAATCTCTTCGGTGATCTGCGCCCCGGGCATGCAGGTGGCGAGTTCATTGATGTTGGCCAGCACCTGCCAAGCGGCATCAAGGCCTGCCGCCACCGGGTACTGTTTGTCGATAGTGACTTCCATGGATTCCTTCAAATGGTCAGAAAGGCAGGTACGCCGTAACGTACCCGTCGGGCCCGGCGCCGCGTCAGCTGGTGAGGCCCGCTTTTTTCAGTTCCTGCCACACGCGGTAGGAAGAATGCGGCATGTTGAAGTGGGTCACGCCGAGGTGGGCAAACGCGTCGACCATCGCACTTGTGAAGGTCGGAATGCTGCCCACGTGCGGCGACTCGGCCACGCCCTTGGCGCCGATCGGGTGGTGCGGCGAAGGCGTCACCGTGTAGTCGGTTTCCCACTTCGGCGTTTCCACCGCGGTCGGCAGGAAGTAGTCCATCAGCGAGTTGCCCTGGATGTTGCCCTGCTTGTCAAACGACAGCAGTTGCCCCATGGCCACCGCGAAACCTTCGGTCAGGCCGCCATGGATCTGGCCCTCGATGATCATCGGGTTGATGCGGGTGCCGCAGTCGTCGAGCGCATAGAAGCGGCGGATCTTTGTTTCGCCCGTGCCCTTGTCGATGTCCACCACACACAGGTAGATGCCAAACGGGAAGGTGAAGTTCGGCGGATCGTAGTAGTGAACAGCTTCCAGCCCGGGCTCCAGCCCGGCCGGTGGCTGGTTGTAGGCGGCCCAGGCAATGTCCTTCATGGTCTTGAACTTGTCGTCATTGCCTCGCAGCTTGAAGCGGTCGATTTCCCACTCGAGATCGGCTTCGCTGACTTCCAGCAGATGGGCGGCAATTTTCCTGGCTTTCGCGTGGATCTTGCGCGCCGCCATGGCAATGGCCGCGCCGGCGACCGGCGTGGAGCGCGAGCCGTAGGTGCCCAGGCCGTAGGGCGCGGTGCTGGTATCGCCCTCCTCGACCTGGATCACCTCGGACGGGATGCCAAGCTCGGTGGCGATGATCTGCGCGTAGGTGGTCTGATGACCCTGGCCCTGCGAGATGGTGCCCATGCGGGCGATCGCACTGCCGGTCGGGTGCACGCGGATCTCGCACGAGTCGAACATGCCCACACCCAGGATGTCGCAGATCTTGCTCGGGCCGGCGCCCACCACTTCCGTGAAGGTCACCAGGCCGATGCCCATCAGCGTCGGGCAGGTCGGGTCGGCACGTTTTTTGGCCTGTTCGGCGCGCAGGCCCTTGTAGTCCACGGCATTGAGCACCTTGTCCAGCGCGGTCTGGTAGTCGCCCGAGTCGTATTCGAAACCGAAGGCCGAGGTGTAAGGAAACTGCTCACGCCGGACAAAGTTCTTGGCGCGGATCTCGGCCTTGTCCATGTTGAGCTTCTGCGCCAGAACATCGACCATGCGCTCGACCAGATACACCGCCTCGGTCACGCGGAACGAACAGCGGTAGGCCACGCCGCCCGGCGCCTTGTTGGTATAGACCCCGTCGACCTTGCAATAGGCCGCCGCGATGTCGTAGGAACCCGAACAGATGTGGAACATGCCGGCCGGGAACTTGGTCGGGTCGGCACAGGCATCAAAGGCACCGTGGTCGGCGATCACGTTGGTGCGCAGCGCGAGGATCTTGCCATCGGCCGTGGCGGCGAGTTCGCCGCTCATGTGGTAGTCGCGGGCAAAACCTGTGCTCGAGATGTTCTCGATGCGGTCTTCGATCCACTTCACCGGCCGCCCCAGCACGATGGAAGCCACGATGGCGCACACATAGCCGGGGTAGATCGGCACCTTGTTGCCGAAGCCGCCGCCGATGTCCGGCGAAATGATGCGCACCTTGGACTCGGGAATGCCCGAGAGCATGGACACCACCGTGCGCACGATGTGTGGCGCCTGGCTGGTCAGCCAGGTCGTCAGTTCGCCGCGCACCGGGTCAAACGAGGCAACGGCGCCGCAGGTCTCCAGCGGGCAGGGGTGCACCCGCGGGTAGAACATGTCCTGCTTGACCGTGACGGCGGCACTGGCAAAGGCGGCATCGGTGGCCTCCTTGTCGCCGGCATCCCAGGTGAAGATGTGGTTGTGGTGGTAACGCTTGCCGTGCGCACCGTCGGTCTTGCCGGCCAGGTCTTCACGCAACACCGGCGCCCCGGGCTTGAGGGCCTCGAACGGGTCCACCACGGCCTGCAGTTCCTCGTATTCCACCTCGACGGCTTCCACGCCGTCGGCCGCGGCATAACGGTCTTCGGCGATCACCACCGCCACTTCCTGCATCTGAAAATGCACTTTTTCATCGGCCAGCACGGCCTGCACATCACCGGCCAGGGTCGGCATCCAGTGCAACTTGAGTGGCTTGAGGTCTTCGGCAGTCAGCACGGCCAGCACGCCGGGAATCTTCAGCGCCTCTTCCTTGTTGATGCGCTTGATGCGGGCATGGGCCACCGGCGAGCGCACGATGTCCATGAACACCATGTTGGGCAGCTTGATGTCATCGACATAATTGCCCTTGCCCTGGATGAAGCGTGCATCTTCCTTGCGCAGGCGCGACTCGCCCATGCCCATCAAGGCCTTTTCCCGATCACTCATTGGTGCGTTCATTCGTGTCTCCTTGGGATGGGCGCCTGCGCTTACGCGGCGACCTTGTCTTGTTGCAGTACCCGGGCGGCGTGCAGCACCGCCTTGACGATGTTCTGGTATCCGGTGCAACGGCACAGGTTGCCCGACATGCCGACACGCACTTCCTCTTCGGTCGGGTCCGGGTTGTCCTGCAGGAAACGGTAGGCGCGCATCAACATGCCCGGCGTGCAGAAACCGCACTGCAGGCCATGCTCCTTGTAGAAGCCTTCCTGCACCGCATGCAGTACGCCGGCATGGGCCAGCCCCTCCACGGTCTTGATATCGCTGCCGTCGCACTGCACGGCCAGATGCGTGCAGCTCTTGACGGACTGCCCGTCGATGTCCACGGTGCAGGCGCCGCAGTGGCTGGTTTCGCAGCCAATGTGGGCACCGGTCAGGCTCATCTTCTCGCGCAGGAAATGCACGAGCAACGTGCGCGGTTCGACCGCCTCTTCCACCTTGCGGCCATTGAGGGTCATGGAAACAATTTTTTTGGTCATCGCCTGGGTCTCCTGTTGATCTGCTTGTTTTTCTGCGGGTTCAGCGGCAGCGCGCTGCAGCGGCAAGAATGGCGCGTTTCGCCATTTCACCGGCCATCGCGGTCTTGTACTCCACATCGCCGCGCAAGTCCTCCGCCGGGTCGCACACCGCGCGCACCGCCTGCACCACCGCGGCCAGCGAGGCGTCATTGACAGGCTGTCCGATCAGCGCCTTCTCGGCATCGCGGGCACGCAGCGCCGTCGACGCCACATTGGTCAGGCCTATGCTGGCCTGCGTCACCACACCGCCGGCCATGCGCATCACCACGGCGGCACCGGCCGTTGCCCAGTCACCGGTTTTGCGCTTGAGCTTCTGGTAGGCATAACCGGTACCCGAGGCAAAAGGCGTCACCAGGATGGCGGTCAGGATTTCGTTCTCGGCCAAGGCCGTCATGTAGGTGCCGTGGAAAAAATCGACGGCCAGCACCTGGCGCTCGCCCGCCGGTCCCTGCAATACAAAGCTTGCATCAAGCGCCATCGCAATCGCGGGGTGGTCGTTGCCCGGGTCGCCGTGGGCGATGTCGCCGCCTATGGTGCCGCGGTTGCGCACCTGCGGGTCGGCAATCAGGCGGGCTGCCTCGGCCAGCAGCGGCAGGCGCTCCTGCAGCAGCGGAGAGGCAATCAGCTCGCTTTCGGTCGTCATCGCGCCGATACGGATCTTGCCGCCCTCCTCGCGTATGCCGCGAAGCTCGGGAATCCGGTTGATGTCGATCAGCACGCCCGGCTGGGCAAAACGCAGCTTCATCATGGGCAGCAGGCTGTGTCCGCCGGCGAGCAGCTTGGCATCGTCGCCCAGCTCGGTCAGCAGGGAAAGCGCCTCGCCAATGGAGCGGGGCGCGTGGTACGCAAATGAGGGTGGTATCACGTTGTCTCCTTATGCGGCCCGGGGGCCTTTAGAAGCGCGACTCTAGCGCCAGCCGATTCGGCTGGGGGAAGCTAAGCAATCAACCGTCGTTCACACCGCACGAACGGCAGCATGATTGCACGAATGAAAATCCTCATGCATGAAAATCTGCGGATCAGATTTTGGCCGGTATGGCGTCCGTCAGCCCCAGCTGCTCCAGCAGGCGCGGCGCGCTTGCACGCGACACCGGAATCTCGACCGGGGGGGACCCCATCATGCGCAGCGTCATGCGGCCGTCGCCGCGCACGATTTCGTCGACATGGGACAGATTGACGATGTAGCTGCGGTGCACGCGCAGGAACAGCTGCGGATCGAGCCGGGTTTCGAGGTCGCCAATATTGAGGTTGCAGAACTGGTTGCCGTGACCGGTATGCACCCAGGTGTAGTGCCCCTCGGAACGGATGAAGGAGACACTGGGCACATCCACCAGCAGCACCCGGTTCTGCTTGATGGTTGGAATCTTGCGCAGTTGGCGCTTTTCGCCGCCTTCACGCGCGCTGCGCGTGGCGCCACCTTCGACTTCCTGGCTGACCACCTCGGTGATGTCGTAAAAAACCAGGGTGTAGCCCGTCGTGGCGCCCTGGGCATCGCCGATCTTGGAGACCTTGATCAGCAGCATCCGATCCGGGATATTGATCATCATGGCCATGGGCGGCGCGTTGTTCACCGGGCACTCGGCTTGCCCCAGCAGAAACTTCACCTTGGCCCTGGCCGCTTCGGGATGAAAGGAGGTCACGAGTTTGCCAAACGGCATCTTGTCGGCCACAGGCAGGCTGCGCCGCGCGTAGTCATTCATGCCCATCACCCGCAGCTCAAGGTCAAGGTGAACCACGCCGACGTCAAAACGCTCCAGCAGATAAAGCCATGAGCTCGACGGTGTTGGAGACAAGGAACCAGCGGGACAGGTTTTCATCAAAATACCAGGTTGTTTCAAGCCGAAACCAATGCAAACCAGGCGCCGGAAACCGCCTTCGTGCCGCCAGGCGGGCACTCATGCATCCCAGGCGCGCTTCGTTAACACGCTGGACCGCAAGGCCAGGCAGAGGCTAGAGTTTTGCTTCATGAACAAGCCAATGCGCCCCCTTTTGACCCTGCAGCCAAGGAATGTTGCGGCGGTCAGTCCGGTGTTGCCACAGGGTTTACCCGGGCTCGCAGGCCACGCGGCACCGGCCTGAGGACAGGACAGATGCAATGACAACTCCCGTCGACACCCACCCGCACTGGCCGGCGCGCGGCATAGGCTGGTCGGCCCTGACCCCGGCCGTTTTGGTGCTGCTGGCAGGGCTGACGCTCTGGTCGCTGGGCCAGTCCGGCGCGGCCGGCAGCAAAAACCTCCCCGCCATTGTGGTCCTGACCCTGGTGGCGGTGGCAGCAGGATGCGCCGCCCTGGCCTGGGTGCGTCCGCAACGCGTCGGTCTGTCGCCGCCCCAGGTGATGCTGTCGCTCGGCTTCGGGGGCATGTTGCTGGGCTTGCTGTACGACGTCTACCAGGCAGGTCCCGCCCGGCTGGACAGCCTGTGCGCCCAGGCCACCGCTCTCGGCTTCGTGGACAGCCTCCGGCTACACCTTGAGTTTTTGCCCGGCATGCATGCGGGCATGCTGGCCGGGGGGCTGCTCGCCATCCCCAGCCTGAGGCTGCTCCGGCCCCATTGCGGCCGCTACCTGTGTTCACTGTTTGCGCAGAACCTGCTGTGTTCCGGCTGGATGCTGGTCGGCATGACAGCCGGCGCGCTGTGGTTTTCACGCTGGCAGCTGCCGACCGGAAACAGCACCCTGCCCGGCATGCTGGGTGGCATGTTTGTCGGCATGACCTGGGGCATGGTGATCAGTGTGGCGCTGTACCGGGCTTTCTTCACCCTGCGCAACCGGGTGTGACCAGGCAGCGTCGCCAAAAGCCTGTCACGCCGGCGGTCTTGCCGCCGCGCGAAATACATTTAAGCCTGTCGCGGGCCTGGGCTACAGTTGCCGTTCACACTCCCGGCCATCCTCGACAGCACCACACCGCCATGAACGATCTCTCTACCTTCCCCATCACCCGTAAATGGCCTGCGCAACATCCCGAGCGCATCCAGCTTTATTCACTGCCCACGCCCAACGGCGTCAAGGTCTCGATCATGCTGGAGGAGACCGGCCTGGCCTATGAACCGCATCTGGTGGATTTCGCAAGCAACGACCAGCTCACGCCGGAATTCATCTCGCTGAGCGCCAACAACAAGATTCCGGCCATCATCGACCCCGACGGCCCCGGCGGCCAGCCGCTGGGCCTGGCCGAGTCCGGCGCCATCCTGATTTACCTGGCCGAAAAAACCGGCCAATTCCTGCCGCAGGACGCGGCCGGCCGTTACGAAACCATTGAGTGGCTGATGTTCCAGATGGGCGGTATCGGCCCCATGTTTGGCCAGCTCGGTTTCTTCCACAAGTTTGCCGGCAAGGACTACGAGGACAAACGTCCGCTGGAGCGTTATGTCAGCGAATCGAAACGCCTGCTTGGTGTGCTGGACAGGCGACTCGAGGGGCGCGCCTGGATCATGGGTGAGGACTACAGCATCGCCGACATCGCCACCTTCGGCTGGGTGTGCAACCTGATCGGCTTTTACGGCGCTGGGGACCTGGTTGATTTCGACAGCTTTGGCAACGTCAGGCGCGTGCTGGAAAGCTTTGTCGCACGGCCTGCTGTGATCAAAGGCCTGGCCATTCCGGCGCGCGGCTAGGCCAGGCCGCCGCCGGCCTGCGCCCCGGCCGGTCCCGCAAATCGGCTTCCCCCAGCTTCACAGGGTGTATAAACAGGGCCCCCGGTCCCGCGCACAGCTGTCAGCTGCGCAGGACCCCTGACACACCTCAAGGAAAATCCAGCATGGGCGCGCAGTGGAAAGCAAAAGGCAAGGAACTGGCGGCCAATGCCAAAGGCAAGGTCTTCGGCAAACTCGCCAAGGAAATCATGGTCGCGGCGCGCAGCGGCGCCGACCCGGCGCTCAACGCGCGGCTGCGGCTGGTGGTCGAACAGGCCCGCAAGGTCTCCATGCCCAAGGACACGCTGGAACGCGCCATCAAGAAAGGCGCGGGCCTGACCGGTGACGCGGTGCATTTCGAGCACGTGATCTACGAAGGTTTTGCGCCGCACCGCGTGCCGGTCATGGTCGAATGCCTGACCGACAACCTGAACCGCACCGCGCCCGAAATGCGGGTGTTGTTCCGCAAGGGGCAACTCGGCACCTCGGGCTCGGTGGCCTGGGACTTCGACCATGTGGGCATGATCGAGGCGGAACCGGCTGCGGCCGGCGCCGACCCGGAACTCGCCGCGATCGAGGCTGGCGCGCAGGATTTCGAAGCCGGCGAGGAAGACGGCAACACGCTGTTCCTCACCGATGCCGCCGACCTCGACATCGTCAGCCGCGCGCTGCCGGCCCAGGGCTTCACCGTGCTGTCGGCCAAACTCGGCTACAAACCGAAAAACCCGGTCGATCCGGCGACGCTGAGCGCCGCCGAACTCGAGGAAGTCGAAGCCTTCCTGGCAGCCATCGACGCCAACGACGACGTGCAAACCATTTATGCGGGCCTGGGCAGCTGAAGCTGCCCGACCCTTCCACTTCCCACCCAAACAAGCATGAACGACACCACCGCCCACGACGCGACCCAGCGTCCTCCCCTGCCCGACCACCTGTCCGCCGACCCGCGCAGCCCGCACCACGTTGCCGCCGTGTTCGAACACGACATCGGCATCCGCTTCAACGACAAGGAGCGCAGCGACGTCGAGGAATACTGCATCAGCGAACGCTGGATCAAGGTGCCCGCCGGCAAGGCGCTGGACCGCAAGGGCCATCCCTTGATGATCAAGCTCAAGGGCAAGGTCGAGGCGTTTTACAAATAGCCGGGGCCGCCGCGCCTGGTTTGATGACAAAAAATGCCGCCAGCCCATGAACGGTGGGTGCCAGCAGCTATTAAAACAATAGCAGCCTGACCGGAAAATCAACTCTCCGCGACCGACGCACCGACAATCGCGTGGCGTTCGAGTGAGGCGGCGACAAAGCCGCTGCGCTTCATGCGCGCGACAAAATCATCGATGAAGGCCGCCGCTGCGGCGCTGCGCGCCTTCGGCATGGCCATGGCCTGGTTGATCACCATGAAACGCTCGCCCAGCAGGCGCAGGCCGCCGAGACGCAGCGCGTCGGCTTCCAGCCCCTGTTTCACGCCGGCCGACACATCCAGGCCGTCCTGGAGCATGGCATCGACCACCGCTTCCGAGGTCGGCACCGGCACCAGCGTGGCGTGCTGGATGTGCCGCTGCAGGTAGAGCCCGTAGGCGCTGCCGGCGCCGATCACGATGCGTGTGCCGGCGCGGTCCACGTCGGCATTGGTCCGGATGGGCGAGTCCTCGCGCACCAGGTAATAGCCCTCGATCTGCACATAGGCCGGGGTGAAATGTGTGGTTTCCGCGCGCAGCGGGTCGATCGCCATGAAGCCGATGTCGGCCTCGCCGCCGGCCAGCGCCGCCACCGATTTGGCGGCAGTGTCGAACTGCAGGAAATCCACCGCCACGCCCAGCTCACGCGCGAATTCCCGCGACAGGTCGATGGTGACGCCCGCAGGCTTGTCTTTCGCGGTGTGGCTGTGCGCCAGCACCGGGTTGCCCATGTTGAGCGACGCACGCAGCCTGCCTGTCGGCGCGAATTCCCTGGCCAGATCAGTCATCGAGAAAACCTCCCTTGTAAAAACTCCAGGCCGTGCCGTCGTGCAGGTAGAAATAACCGTCGGCGCAGTCGTCCTTGCCGGGAAAAAACTCGCGGTAGGCCTTGGGCACCAGGCGCTCGAGCTGGGCGTCGGACAACTCGTCGAATTCTTCGGGGGTGATGGGCTGGCCCACCCGCAGTTTGCGTTCCATGCCTCAGCCGCCCATCAGCGCGCGCACATGCGCGGCCGTGCCGCTGGCCAGGCCTTCGAGGCTGTAGCCGCCTTCCAGCACCGACACCACACGGCCTCCGGCGCTTTCATCCGCCACCTTCATCAGCTCGCGGGTGATCCAGTGGTAGTCGTCGTCGGTGAACTGCAGCCCGCCCAGCGGGTCCAGGTGATGCGCATCGAAACCAGCCGAGATGATCAGCAGCCCGGGCGCAAACTTGCGCAGGGCCGGCAGCAACTGGGTGGTCATGGCCGCGCGGAAGGCGGCCGAACCGGTGCCGCGCGGAAAGGGCACATTGACGATGTTGCCGGCCACGCCGGTTTCATGGCGCGCGCCGGTACCGGGGTAAAACTCCGACTGGTGGCAGGAGCCGTAGAACAGGTCGGGGTCGTCGTAAAACGAATTCTGCGTGCCGTTGCCGTGGTGCACATCGAAATCCACCACCGCGACACGCTGGATGCCGTGTTTCTCGCGCGCATGGAGCGCCGCAATCGCCGCCTGGTTGAACACGCAAAAACCCATGGCCTGGTCGGCCTCGGCGTGGTGGCCGCACGGACGCGTAGCGCAAAACACATTGGCCGCCTCCCCGGACACCACATCGTCGACCCCGGCACAGGCCGCGCCCACGCAACGCATCACGGCCTCCAGCGAGCCCGGCGACAGGATGGTGTCCCCGGCGTCGAGCGCGCGATAACCCTCGGTCGGCGACACCGCCTGCACCTGGTCCACATAAGCGGGCGTGTGCACATGCAGCACCTGCTCGAAGGAGCCCAGCGGCGCATCACGCCAGGACGCGCTCGAAAATTCCGGCGTCTTCAGTGCCTGCAGCACGGCTTCAAGACGCTCGGGGGACTCAGGGTGGTGCGGGCCGGGCCGGTGGTCAAAGCAGGCTTCGTGGGTGTAAATCAGGGTGGTCATGGTGATCTCGGCAGGTGGATACCCATGATAGCGAACCCGCCCATGCGCGAGCAAGGCGGGGTTTCTTCAGTGCCTTGCCGGACCGCCGATTCGGGCCGCTTCACTACACGTATTCGCTAATGGCTGGCGGCGAACCTTACCCCACAATCGGTTCGCATGAGTAGCCCCGAAGATCACCTGGAAACCCTGCACACCCTGCAACTGGCCTTCAACCTGGCACCGGTCGGCATGTGCGTTTCGCGCCAGCGGGTGGTGGAACTCTGCAACGAGACCTTCGCGCGCCAGTTCGGCTACGAGGTCGACGAATTGCTGGGCAAGCCGCTGGCACCGCTGTACCCGTCGATGGACGAATTCACCCATGTCGGCAACCTCGGCCTGCCTGTGATGCGGGAAAAAGGCACTTACAACGACGAGCGCATCATGCGGCGCCGCGATGGTTCGCTGTTCTGGTGCCATGTGGCCGGGCGCGCACTGGACCGCTCCGACCCCTTTGCCTGCGCGGTGTGGATGTTCGAGGATATTTCGGAACGCCGCCCGGTCACCACCAGCCTGACCCTGCGCGAGCGCGAGATCGCCCAGCACCTGGTGACCGGCTCGACCAGCAAGCAGATCGCGCGGGTGCTGGGCATCAGCCCGCGTACCGTGGAGGCCCACCGTGGCCGGCTGATGAAGAAATACGAGGCGGCCAGCCATGGCGAACTGGTGGCGCGCCTGGTCGGTGGCGCATGAGGGGCGGGCTTATTTCAGCAGCTTGCCGCTGCTGCCGATCACGGTGACCTCCACATAACGCGAGCCCACCCGGTTGTCTGCGGAGTAGCCCACCGAGGTGCCGCCGAGGTCGAAGTTCCCCATGCTCTCGAGCGCCTTCACCACTTTCGCGCGGGTCGGTTTGGGGCCGGCACGCCGCAGGCCTTCGACCAGCACCTTGGCACCGAGGAACTGCTCGAAGCTGGTGTAGTTGACCAGCTCATTCGGCGCATACTTTTTGAGCAGGGTCTGGTACTCCCTGACCACCGGCAGGCTGGGCATGAAGGGGTAAGGCACGACCTGGCTGACCCCGAGTCCATGCGCATTCTTCAGCCCGGCCAGCCTGACGATTTCGGCCGGGTCCACCACCGAGATGTTGTAGAGCTGGGCGCCGCCGCCGGCCTCCCGGTAACGCTTGATGAAGGCCGACGTGGACTTGTTCACCGAGATCATGATCACCGCCTGGGCGTCCGAGGCCTTCACCTGCCGCACGGCCTCCTCCACCTTGTCGGTGTTGCGTTCATAAGGCGCGGCGACCGAGAGCGTGAGCTTGCGTTTGGCCAGCGCCTTCTGCACGCCCTCGAGCCCGGCCTTGCCGAAGCCGTCGTCCTGGTACATCACCGCAATCCGCGTCATGCCCAGGGTGGTGACCTGCTGCACCATGTGTTCGGTCTCGTCGGCATAACCGGCACGCACATGGAAGATCCAGGGGTTGAACGGGCTGCGCAGCGGCTCGCCGCCGGTGTACGGCGCCACCAGTGCCGCACCACCCTGCTCGAGCACGCCATCGGTCAGCAGCTTGCCGACATTCGATGTCCCGGCAAAACCGTAAAGCGCCACCACCTCGGGATTGGCCAGCGCCTCGCGGGTCAGGCGCACGGTTTCTTCCACCTTGTAGCCGTCGTCGGTGACCAGCACCCGGATTTTCTGGCCGTGCACCCCGCCGCTGTCGTTGATGTGGCTGAAGTAGATCTGCCCGCCCAGCACCATCTGCTTGCCGGTGCTGGCCAGCACCCCGGTCAGCGGCGCCAGCTGGCTGATGACGATGTCGGCCGCCATGGCGGTGGTTTGCAGCAGCGCCAGCGCCAGCGCGCAAACCGTTCGGCCCAGGGCCCTTGTCGATGCCTTGTTCATGCGTGTCTCCTTTGTTTTTCGTCCGCTATCAAGGAGGGCAAGCGTAGGTGGCGGGCAACCGGTGCGCCAGACGTAGTGTTACTCCATGGGGCATACCATGAGGTGTTTCTACGCTATGGCCGCCGCCCGCCGCACGGCCTATCCTTGCGGCCTTGCACAACATTCCGGAGCAGTTTTTGCCACACCTCCCGCTCACCGGCAGGCGCCGCCTGCTGCCGCCATGAACCTCGCGCTCACCCTGAGGCGCATCGCCCTGGCCGATCCGCAACGCCCCGCCCTGTTCGAAGGCAGCCGGCAAGTGCGCGACTACGGCGGCCTGGCCGACCGGGCCGCCCGCCTGGCCTCGGCCTTCGCCGCCGCCGGGCTGGCACCGGGCGATCGTGTGGCGCTGTTCATGCACAACCACCCGGCTTACCTGGAACTGCTCTACGGCGCGTGGTGGGCCGGCCTCGCAGTGGTGCCGATGAATGCGAAGCTGCACCTGCGCGAGGCGCAGTGGATCGTGGACCACGCCCAGGCCAGCTGGGCTTTCATCACCCCCGACGTGGGCGCCGGGCTGCAGGCACCCGGCCGTACCGTGGACGTTAACGCCGCTGCCTACGAAGAACTCTTCACCGCACCACCGTCGCCAGTGACAGCGCGCACTGCCACCGACTTGGCGTGGCTGTTCTACACCAGCGGCACCACCGGCAAGCCCAAGGGCGTGATGCTGAGCCACCGCAACCTGCTGACCATGGGTATGGGCTATTTTGTCGACGTGGACGCTATCGAGCCACGCGACGCGATTGTGTATGCCGCGCCCATGTCGCACGGCGCCGGCATCTACGCCATCCCCCATGTCATCGCCGGTGCGCGCCATGTGGTGCCGGCCTCCGGCAACTTCGATCCGGCCGAGCTTTTTGATCTCGCGGCGTCGATCGGCCGACTGTCCATGTTTGCGGCACCCACCATCGTCAAGCGGCTGGTGGACCATGCCAGCGCCACCGGCGCCGACAGCAGCGGCTTCAAGACCATTGTTTATGGCGGCGCGCCCATGTACGCGGCCGACATTGAACGCGCCATCGCAGTCATGGGGCCGCGCTTCGTCCAGATTTATGGCCAGGGCGAAAGCCCGATGGTGATCACCGCCCTTTCGCGTGCCCAGCTGGCAGACACCCGCCATCCCCGGCATGCGCAGCGCCTGGCCTCGGTCGGCATGGCGCAGACGCCGGTCGAGGTCCGCGTGGCCGACCCGTCCGGCCAGACCCTGCGGGTGGGTGAGGTGGGTGAAGTGCTGGTGCGCGGCGACACCGTCATGAGCGGCTACTGGCGGGACGCGGACGCCAGCGCCGCTGCCCTGCAGGACGGCTGGCTCTTCACCGGCGACATGGGGGCCATGGACGCAGACGGTTTCCTGACCCTGAAGGACCGCAGCAAGGATGTGTTGATCAGCGGCGGCTCCAACATCTATCCGCGCGAGGTCGAAGAGGTGCTGCTGCTGGCGCCCGGCGTGGCCGAGGTGGCGGTGGTCGGCGCGCCGGACCCGGAATGGGGCGAGGTGGTGGTGGCCTTTGTGGTGCCTGAACCCGGCGCCACGCTCAGCACCGACGCGCTCGACGCGGTGTGCCTGGCCCACATCGCCCGCTTCAAGCGGCCCAAACGTTACGAAATCGTCAGCAGCCTGCCCAAAAACAACTACGGCAAGGTGCTGAAGACCGCGCTGCGCGAGCAGATCAAGGAGAAAACCGCGTGAGTGAAAACAAGCTGAGAGGCCGCCGCGCCCTGGTAACCGGCTCGCTTCAGGGCATAGGCCTGGCCATCGCCTGCGAGTTGGGCCGCCAGGGCTGCGCGCTGGTGATACATGGCCTGGCCACCGGGACACTGAGCCGGGATGCCTGCGCCGACGTGCTCGAGGCAGGCGCACCCACGGTCGAGGTGCTCACGCACAACCTGCGCGACACCAGCCAGGTGCAGCTGATGATGGAGGCCGCGCTGGCCACGGGCCCGCTCGACATCCTGGTCAACAACGCCGGCATCCAGCACACGGCCCCGCTGGCCGACATGCCGCGCGCCAGCTGGGACGACATCATTGCCATCAACCTGTCGGCCGCCTTCGACACCATGCGCCTGGCGCTGCCGCAGATGGCCAGCCGCGGTTACGGCCGGGTGATCAACATCGCCTCGGTGCACGGCCTGGTGGCGTCGGTCCACAAGGCGCCCTATGTGGCGGCCAAGTTCGGCATGGTCGGCATGAGCCGGGTGGCTGCACTGGAATACGCCAGCGCCGGCAGCCGCGAAAGCGGCGGTGTCACCGTCAACTGCATCTGTCCGGGCTGGACCGAGACCGCCATCATCCAGCCGCAAATCGATGCACGGGCGCTGCAGCTGGGCAGCGGCCGGGAAGCCGCCATCCGCGACTTGCTGAAGGAAAAGCAACCCAGCCAGCGCACCTCGCTGCCGGAAGAAATCGCCCGGGTGGTCAGCTGGCTATGCGAACCGGCTGCGCACAACCTGACCGGCGTGTCCCTGCCGGTCGATGGCGGCTGGACGGCGCAGTAGGGAGGCTGTCAGGCACGCGGCCCGGCAGGCCTGCGAGATACGGTGCAACTGAATAAAAAGTGCCTGTAGCCCAAGAGGGACGAGCGCAGGCAGCTATTGATTCAATAGCAAGCCGCGCCGCCTCCGGGCCTCAGTGCAAGCTCAGTGCGTGGCGCGGTCGAACTTGAACACGCCGGGCTCGCGCACCGGGTCCACGTCCACCGGGATCGTGCTCTTGGGCAGGAAGCGCCCTTCGAGCAGCAACTTGGACAGCGGGTTTTCAATCCGCTGCTGGATCGCACGCTTCAGGGGCCGGGCGCCGAACACCGGGTCGAAGCCGACCTTGGCGAGTTCGGCAATCGCCGCTTCCGAGACTTCCATGTTCAGGTCCATCTTCTGCAGGCGTTCGATCAGCGTGCGCAACTGAATGCGTGCGATGGACTCGATGTTTTTCGCGTCGAGCGAATGGAACACCACGGTCTCGTCGATGCGGTTCAGGAACTCGGGCCGGAAATAGTTCTTCAGTTCGCCCTCCACCGCTTCCTTGACGTCCTCATACGGCTGGCCGACCATGGACTGGATGATGGGTGAGCCGATGTTGCTGGTCATCACGATCACGGTGTTCTTGAAGTCCACGGTGCGGCCCTGGCCGTCGGTCAGGCGGCCGTCGTCCAGCACCTGCAGCAGCACGTTGAACACATCGGGGTGGGCTTTTTCCACCTCGTCGAGCAGCAGCACGCTGTAGGGCTTGCGGCGCACGGCTTCGGTCAGGTAACCACCCTCCTCGTAACCCACATAACCCGGAGGCGCGCCGATCAGGCGGGCCACCGAGTGTTTTTCCATGAACTCGCTCATGTCGACGCGGATCAGGTGGTCTTCGCTGTCGAACAAAAAGCCGGCCAGCGCCTTGCACAGTTCGGTCTTGCCGACGCCGGTGGGGCCGAGGAACAGGAAGGAACCGGTCGGGCGGTTCGGGTCGGAGAGGCCCGAGCGCGAGCGGCGGATCGCATTGGCCACCGCACCGATGGCCTCGTCCTGGCCGACCACCCGTTCATGCAGCTTGCCTTCCATGAGCAGCAGCTTGTCGCGCTCGCCCTGCATCAGTTTGCTGACCGGGATGCCGGTGGCGCGCGCCACCACCTCGGCGATTTCTTCGGCGCCGACCTGGGTGCGCAGCAGCGTGGGCGCATTGGTTTTGCCCTTGCTGGCTTCAGCGTCCTGTGCTTCCTTCAGGCGTTTTTCCAGTTCGGGCAGCTTGCCGTACTGCAGCTCGGCAACCTTGTTGAAGTCGCCCTTGCGCGTGAACTCCTCGATCTGGAAACGCATGCGGTCGATTTCTTCCATGACGTCCTTGGAGCCTAGCGCCTGGGCTTTTTCGGCCTGCCAGATTTCGTCGAGGTCGGAAATTTCCTTTTGCAGCTTGGTGATCTCTTCCTCGATCAGCGCAAACCGCTTCTGCGAGGACTCGTCCTTTTCGCGGCGCACGGCTTCGCGCTCGATCTGCAGCTGGATCAGCCGGCGGTCCAGCTTGTCCATGACCTCGGGCTTGGAGTCCATCTCGATCTTGATCTTGGCTGCCGCCTCGTCGATCAGGTCGATTGCCTTGTCGGGCAGGAAGCGGTCGGTGATGTAGCGGTGGCTGAGCTCGGCCGCGGCGACGATGGCCGGGTCGGTGATCTGCACGCCGTGGTGCACCTCGTATTTTTCCTGCAGGCCGCGCAGGATGGCAATCGTCGCCTCCACCGTCGGCTCGCCGACCAGGATTTTCTGGAAGCGGCGCTCGAGTGCGGCGTCCTTCTCGATGTACTTGCGGTACTCGTCGAGGGTGGTCGCGCCGACACAATGCAGCTCGCCACGCGCCAGCGCGGGCTTGAGCATGTTGCCCGCGTCCATCGCACCTTCGGCCTTGCCGGCGCCGACCATGGTGTGCAGCTCGTCGATGAACACAATGGTCTGGCCTTCGTCCTTGGCCAGTTCTTTCAGCACGGTTTTCAGGCGCTCCTCGAACTCGCCGCGGAACTTGGCGCCGGCCAGCAGCGCGGCCATGTCCAGGCTCAGCACGCGTTTGCCCTTGAGCGAATCCGGTACCTCGCCGGCGACGATGCGCTGGGCCAGGCCCTCGACAATCGCGGTCTTGCCGACGCCGGGCTCACCGATCAGCACCGGGTTGTTCTTGGTGCGGCGCTGCAGCACCTGGATGGCGCGGCGGATCTCGTCGTCGCGGCCAATCACCGGGTCCAGCTTGCCCATGCGGGCGCGCTCGGTCAGGTCCAGGGTGTATTTCTTGAGGGCTTCGCGCTGGCCCTCCGCCTCGGGGCTGTCCACGCCCTGGCCACCGCGCACGGCGTCGATCGCCGCTTCCAGCGCCTTGCGGGTCAGGCCGGCCTCTTTGGCCAGCTTGCCGACCTCGGCCTTGCTGTCGGCGACGGCCAGCAGGAACAGCTCACCGGCGATGAACTGGTCGCCACGCTTGATGGATTCCTTCTCGGTGGCCTGCAGCAGTTTGGCCAGTTCGGGGCCGACCTGGATCTGCTCCTGGCCCGACACGGTCGGCAGCTTCTTCACGGCAGCGTCGGTGGCGGCCTGCAGGGCGTTCACATTGACACCGGCGCGTTGCAGCAACGCCTTGGGCCCGTCGTCCTGGGCCAGCATCGCGGCCAGCAAGTGGGCCGGCTCGATGTAGGCGTTGTCATTGCCCAGCGCAAGCGACTGTGCGTCGCTGAGGGCTTCCTGGAATTTCGTGGTGAGTTTGTCCTGGCGCATGGCGTCCCCTGAAAAGAATGAATTGCTGGAGATCTGGGGCTGAAGCGGGAGCTTTTCAATAGCCCTCGCCGCGAGCGGGTCAACCCCTTGTTTATGCACAGCCCGGTTTGCGCCGGGCTTGACGAAGATCAAGCGGCCGGAAGACGGGCGTCGTGCCCGCCACGCACCGGACGATGGACGCGGAGCCTAAAATCAGTGCATGAATATCCACCAGGTGTCGGTCAGTTACGTGCAGGAACAGGACCGCCTGTTGATCCGGATCAATGGCAAGGAAGGCGGCGAACTGCGCGCCTGGCTGACGCGGCGTCTCGTGCTGGCCTTGCTGCCCGTGCTGAGCCAGACCACCACCGAGCAGATCGGCAAGCTTGCCGCGGCGGCGGCCACGACGCCCCAAGCTGCAGCCGGCGCCGACCCTCAGCGCGGGCAGTTGCTGGCAGCCTTCGAGACCGAGGCGGCGCTGCGCAGCGGCGATTTTGAGACGCCTTACCAGCCCGCCGACAACGCGCCGGCCGAGCCCTTGCTGGGCCCCGAACCGCTGCTGCTGACGGAAGTCAAGGTGACGCTGCTCGGCAGCGGCCAGTTGCGGCTGCAGTTGTTCGAAAAACTGCCCGGCCAGGAGGCTGTGCGCACCTTCCAGGTCATGATGGATCCGCAATTGAGCAACGGCCTGCTGCAGCTGCTGCACCAGAGCGTGAACGCCTCGCAGTGGCTGCAATTGCCGGTGATCGCCGGGCTGGACCATCCCGTGAGCGACACCGAACCGGCCGAACTCGCCGCCGACCTGCCCAAGCCCAAATACCTGAACTAAGCCCTGAGGCGCCGCATCAGCCGAGTTTGGCGGGCTCCAGCGAGAAGCCGGCGATTTTTTTGTAGTGCTCGGAGATCTCGCGCAGCTCCTGCTGGCTGATCAGCTCGTCGATGTTCGCAAACGGTTTGCCGCCGCTCAGTTCATCGACCTTGATGTTGATGAAGTCGGGCGGCACCGAGCGATTCGTCAGCACGATGTTGGCCGTGGGCGCCAGCCGCAGCTGTTCATAGGCCAGCAGCGCGGCCCGGGCGTCGCCGCCAGCGCCGGCCAGTTGTTCGGCCAGCGTGCGCCCGTCGATGAGGGCCTGCGCAGACCCGTTGGAGCCACGCGGGTACATCGGGTGCGCGGCGTCGCCCAGCAGGGTCACGCGCCCGAAGGTCCACTGCGGCACCGGGTCCTTGTCGACCATGGGGTACTCGAGGATCTGCTCAGCGTTGCTTATCAGCGCCGGAACGTCCAGCCACGGGAAGCGCCAGTCCCTGAAGATGTCCAGGAAGTCCTTGAGCTCGCCCTTGTGGTTCCAGTCGTTCATGGCCGCGTTGTCGCGCTGGATCTCGGCCACCCAGTTGATCAGCTGGTGGCCCTTGTCGTCCAGCTTGTCGACGATGGGGTAAATCACCATCTTGCCGGTGTCGATGGAGCCGATGCGCATGTAACTCTTGCCGGTCAGGATGGGTTGGTGCCGCGTCACGCCGCGCCAGGTGTTGATGCCGGCGAACGCGACCTGTTCGTCGGGATAGAACTGCCGGCGCAGCGTGGAGTTGACGCCGTCGCAGGCAATCACCACATCGGTCCGCACCGGCGGCAGCGCCGTGCCGGTCGAGGTCTGCACAAACTGCAGGGTGGCGCCGCTGTCGTCCTGCGTCACGCCGGTGCAGCGGTGGTCGGTGTGGATGGCGCCGGCGCCCAGGCGGGCCAGCGCCGCTTCGTAGAGCAGCCGGTGCAGCTTGCCGCGCGGGATGCCGATCTCGGGCAGCGCGTAACCGGCATGGCGGCCGCGCGGCTCGCTGTAGATGAACTGGCCGAAGCGGTTGAAAAACACGCTTTCCTGGTTCTCGATGCCGACAGCCTCGATAGACGCCTGCAGGCCCAGCGCGGCGAGTTCGCGCATGGCGTGCGGCAGCAGGGTGATGCCGACGCCGAGCTCTTTCACCTCAGGCACGGTCTCGTAAACCTCACAGGCCATGCCGCGCTGGTGCAGGGCGAGCGCCAGGCTCAAGCCGCCTATGCCGCCGCCGACGATTGCAATTTTCATCATGTCTTCTTCTTTACTGGTTGGGCCGGACTGTCATTGCGGACTGGCTCCGCAATCCATGCAGGCTCGCCGCAGTCCCGGTTGATGCGGCACGGATCCCGGATCGGGTCCGGCATGACGACGGCCAAAAAAACAGGTATCAAATCGGCCAGCTATCCATATGGGACAAGCGCGGCCAGCTATCAATTCAGTAGCAAATCGGCTCAGTTGGCGGTGATGCCCTGGGCCTTGATCAGTTGTGCCCAGCGTTTGGCGTCCTGCTCGACCAGGCTTTTGAATTCGCCCGGCGTGCTGCCGCTGGGGTCCATGCCCTGGGTCGAGAAGGCTTTTTTCACCTCGTCGCTGAGCAGGATCTCGCGGATCTCGCGGTTGTACAAAGCCACCAGCTCCGGCGAGGTGCCGGGCGGCGCAAAAATGCCGTACCACATGTCCACGCTGACCTTGCCGGTCCTCGCTTCTTCCAGCGTCGGCAGATCCGGCAGCAGCGGATGCCGCTTGTCGCTGCCGATGCCCAGCGCCACCAGCCGGCCCGACTTCACATGCTGCAAGGCCACGTGGATGGGCAGGAACATGGCTTCGATCTGGCCGCCCAGCAGGTCGGTGATCGCCGGGCCGGTGCCGCGGTAGGGAATGTGGGTGACAAACACGCCCGCCGTGGCCTTGAACAGCTCCATTGACAGGTGGTGCGGCGTGCCGACCCCGGGCGAGCCGTAGTTGATGCGGCCCGGCGACTTGCGCGCCGCAGCCACCATGTCGCCGGCGGTCTTGAAGCCGGTTTTGGGATGCGCCACCAAAATCAGCTGGCCCCAACTGGTCAGCGTCACCGGCGTCAGGTCCTTGACCGGGTCGAAGGGCAGTTGCGGATACAGGCCGGCATTCATCACCAGCGTGTTGACGGTCACCAGCAGGGTCGAGCCATTGGGCGCTGCGCGCACCACCGCCTCGGTACCGATGTTGCCGGACGCGCCGGCCCGGTTGTCCACCACCACCGGGCGGCCGAGACGCTCCGAAAGTTTCGGTCCCACCGTGCGCGCAATCAGGTCGATGCCGGTACCGGGCGTGAAAGGCACGATCAGCCGGATTGGCGCCTGCGGCAAGGTATTGGCAGCAGCGGCCGGTGCGGTCTGGGCCATCGCGGCGGTGAAGGCCAGGGGCGACGCCAGTACCAGCGCCACGCGCAAGGCCAGGCGGCGGCTGGAACAGCAGGTGACGGTCATGGGGAATCCTATTCGGTTTGCATGCTAACAATTATTGAGGCGCGCCGGCCAAGGCACAATCCATGAAATCCCTGAGTAAATCCTTAGTTATCCCAACAAGCTTTCAAGCCATTGCCTGCCGTGCCTGCTTTACACAACCTGACCCGACTTTACGCCCGTCCCGGCTTTCTCTTGCGCCGGGCACACCAGATTTCGGCTGCCGTTTTCGAGGACGAGTGCCGTGGCGTCGGGCTGACACCGGCCCAATTCGGTGTACTCAGCGTGCTGCGTGCCAGCCCGGGACTGGACCAGTCCAGCCTGGCGCGGGCACTCGGCTTCGACAAGGTCACGGTGCTGCGCGTGTTGCGCGGGCTGGAGACGCGCGGACTGATCGCGCGCGCGCCGGCGCCGGCCAGCCGCCGCAACCTGGCGATTTCGCTGTCGGAGGCCGGCCTCGATTTGCTCAAGCAGGCCCAGGAGCCGGCCGAACGCGCCTACAACCGGCTGATGGCACCGCTGGACGAGGCCCAGCAGGCGCAGCTGGTCGATTTGCTGCAGTTGCTCACGGCCGGCCTGGAAGGCGAGGCGCGCGCGCCGTTTGTTCCGCCGGGGCAGGACGACGGCCGGGCTGCGTCGGAATAAATCGGCGGCTTAGCCGTTGCTGGCCTGAATGCCCCATTTGGCCAGCGCCGCATCGTCGCTGACCCGTGCATCGACCCAGCGCGCACCCTCCGGCGTCTCTTCCTTTTTCCAGAACGGCGCCTGGGTCTTGAGGTAATCCATCAAAAACTCGCAGGCCTGGAAACTCTCGCCGCGGTGCGCTGAGGTCACCGCCACCAGCACGATCTGGTCCAGCGGCTGCAACAGGCCGACGCGGTGGATCACGCGCGCGCCATAGATGTCGAAACGTTTGTGCGCCTCGTCGATCATGGCTTCTATGGATTTTTCGGTCATGCCGGGGTAATGCTCGAGCTCCATGGCGCTCACATCGTTCCCATCGTTGCGATCGCGAACGGTACCGATGAAACTGCAGACGGCACCGATACGCTTGTCGCCTGCACGCAATGCCGCAATCTCGTCGGCGAGATTGAAGTCGGCGGTCTGGATACTGACGCGCTGCTTCATCTCAGCCCCCGGTCACCGGCGGGAAAAAGGCCACTTCGGCGCCCTCGCGCAACGCTGCCGACTCGTCGACCATGACCTGGTCGAGCGCCAGGCGCACGGCCTTGCCACGCGCCAGGGATTCGGCGTAAACCGGGCCGCGTGCGATCAATTCGTCGCGCAGGCCAGCCAGTGTGGTGGCCGTGGTGTCCAGCGACTCGCTGCCCTGGCCGATGGCTTCGCGGATGGAGGCAAAGTACTTGACGGTGATTTTCATGACAGCAGCGCAGAAAACGGCAGGAATTGCACGGTGTCACCACGGCGTATGGCCTGGCCCGCCGGGTTGTCGATCACGCCCTCGCCCCAGACCGCCGAGGTCAGCACGCCCGAACTCTGGTTGCTGAAAAGTTCGAGGCCGCCGTTCGCGTTGCGCCGCACGCGCAGGAACTCGCGGCGCTTGTCGGCGCGCGGCCAGTCGAAATCCGCGACCAGCGGCACAGGTGTGACCAGCAGCTCGCTGGCGCCCTGCAGCTTGAGCAGGAAAGGCCGCACCAGCACCAGAAAGGTCAGGAAGCTGGACACCGGGTTGCCGGGCAGGCCGATGAAGTGCGCGGCGCCCACCCTGCCGTACGCAAACGGTTTGCCAGGCTTGATGGCGATTTGCCAGAGGTCCAGCGAGCCGAGTTGCTGCACCGCCGGCTTGATGTGGTCTTCCTCGCCGACCGACACGCCGCCGCTGGTCAGGATCAGGTCATGGCTGGCCGCCGCGCTGCGCAGCGCATCCAGCGTGGCGTCGCGCCGGTCCGGCACGATGCCCATGTCGGTGACCTCGCAGCCCAGCCGCAGCAGCAAGGCGCGCAGGAAAAAACGGTTGGAGTTGTAGATCGCGCCGGGACGCATCTGCTCCGGCGCCACCTCGCCGGGCATCACCAGTTCGTCCCCGGTGGAAAACAGCGCCACCCGCGGCCGCTGCGCCACCTGCAGACTGTCCATGCCGATACTGGCCGCCAGCCCAAGCGCAGCGGGCGTGAGGCGCTCTCCTTTTGAGAGCACAGTGGCGCCGCGGGTGACGTCTTCACCGGCGCGGCGTATCCACTGGCCGGGCCTGGGGATCTGCAACACGCGCACAAACCCTTCGCGCTCTGCGACCGGCTCGCAGTCCTCCTGCATCACCACCGCATCGGCGCCGGCGGGCACAGGCGCACCGGTGAAAATGCGCGCCACCGTGCCAGGCTCCAGCGCGCTGCCACTGCTGCCGGCCGGGATGCGCTGCGACACCCGCAGTTCCACCCCCTCGTCGGACAGCTCGGCGCTGCGCACCGCGTATCCGTCCATGGAGCTGTTGTCCTCGGGCGGCACCTGCAGCGCGGAGACCACATCCACCGCCAGCACGCGGCCGTCGGCATCAAAGCTGGAGACACTGTCGCTGCCCGCCAGCGGCACGGCATGGGCCAGCAGTTCGGCCAGCGCATCGTCCAGCGAGCGCAAGGGCGCACGCCCGGGTGAAGCGGCTGGAGCGGCGGTCGGGATGTTCATGCGTACAGATTGGCGTTGTAGACAAACCGGTCCTGATTGTCGACCAGCCACTGCGCCACGGCATCAGGCACATTCAAATCCAGCACCGGCCTCAGGGTGGCTTCCGGCAGCTGCGCCGGCGAATCGGTGGCGATGGCGACCACAAAATCGTCGTCCGGGTAACGCGCCGGCTTGCCGGACCCGGCGCGCCAGACCTCGACCTTGAGCAGGTCGCTGCTCTTGAAGCCTTCGACCAGCACCCAGTCCACACCGTCGTAGAGCTCGGCGATCAGGTGGTGCACGCTGAGCGCAGCGGGCTGCTCGAACTCGCGCATCAGCGCCAGCCGCCGGTCCGAGGCCACCACCACCTCGAAGGCGCCGGCCTCGCGGTGCCGGTGTGTGTCCTTGCCGGGGTGGTCGATGTCGAAATTGTGGTGCGCGTGTTTGATCACCGACACCCGCAGGCCGCGCAGCTTGAGCGCGGGAATCAGGCCCTCGACCAGCGTTGTTTTTCCCGAACCGGAATAGCCGGCAAATGCAACCACGTTCATAAACAGTTTTCACCGATCCTGGTTAGCTATCAACTCAATAGCTGCCTGCGCACGCCCGGCGTGGGCTGGAGGCTGATTTAGTTCACATGTCTGGCGATGTAGGCCTGGACCAGGGCGACGTCGGCAGGCATGACCTGCACGCGTTTGGGCAGGGCCTCGATGCCTTCGAATTTCGCCGGTCGGTCCGGCAGGCGGCCCAGCGCCTCCTCAATCGTCTCGGCAAACTTGATCGGCAAGGCGGTCTCCAGCACCACCATGGGCACGCCGGGCTGCAGGTGGAGCCGCGCGACTTTCAGGCCGTCGGCGGTGTGGGTGTCTATCATGGTGGCGAAGCGCTGGAAGGTGTCGCGTATGGTGTCCAGCCTGTCGGCATGTGTGCTTTTGCCGCTGGCAAAGCCGTAGTGCTGCGCCGCCGACCGGAACACCGGGTCGCCGCTGAGGTCGAAATAGCCCTGCTTCGAGAGCTGCGCACCGAACAGGTCGGCCACGCGCGCCGCATCGCGGCCCAGCAGGTCGAAGACAAAGCGCTCGAAGTTGGACGCCTTGGAAATGTCCATCGACGGACTGGAAGTCTCATGGGTGTCGGCACTGCCCCGCACGCGGTACACGCCGGTGCGGAAAAACTCGTCGAGCACATCGTTCTCGTTGGTGGCGACCACCAGCTTGTCAATCGGCAAGCCCATCATGCGCGCCACATGGCCGGCGCAGACATTGCCGAAGTTGCCGGAAGGCACGGTGAAGCTGACCTTCTGGAGCCGGGAATTTTCCGACGGGCCGCCCCTAGGAAAATTAGCCCCCTCGGGGGGCAGCGAGGACACGCCAGTGCCGAGCGTGGGGGCCATGTTGGTGGCCTGAAAGTAACCGGCGAAGTAGTAGACAACCTGCGCCATCAGCCGCGCCCAGTTGATCGAGTTGACCGTGCCTATGCGGTACTTGCGCTTGAAGTCGAGGTCGTTGGAGACCGCCTTGACGATGTCCTGGCAATCGTCGAACACACCTTCGAGCGCGAGGTTGTGGATGTTCTCGTCCTGCAGGCTGAACATCTGCGCCTGCTGGAAGGGGCTCATGCGGCCCTGCGGCGAGGTCATGAAAACGCGCACGCCCTTTTTTCCGCGCATCGCGTATTCGGCCGCGCTGCCGGTGTCGCCACTGGTGGCGCCCAGGATGTTGAGCTCTTCGCCGCGGCGCGCCAGTTCGTATTCGAACAGGTTGCCCAGCAACTGCATCGCCATGTCCTTGAAGGCCAGCGTCGGGCCGTTGGACAGGGCTTCCAGATACAGTCCACCCTCCAGCTGGCGCAGCGGCACGATCTCTTTGGTGCCGAAGACTTCTTCGGTGTAGGTCTTCTCGCAGATGGCCTTCAGGTCGGCCGCCGGGATGTCGTCGATGTAGAGCGACAACACCTCGAAGGCCAGGCTGGCATACGGCAGCTTGCGCCATTTTTCGAGCGTGGCGGCACTGACCTGCGGATAGCTCTCGGGCAGGTAGAGGCCGCCGTCCGGGGCCAGGCCTTCGAGCAGGATTTCACAGAAACGTTTGCGGTCGGTGTGGCCGCGTGTGGACAGGTACTTCATTGCTCGCCCGGCCGCCCGTAGGGCAATGAGGCCTTGCAGGCCGCACCACCGCGAGACGCGGTGGCTCTTCGTGCCGTCCAAGCCTGCGCAGGCAGGCTCGGAGCCGCGGCACTCAGCCCCCTCGGGGGGCATAGAACGGAGTGAACGTGGGGGCTTTTCATATCAGGCGAGTTCTTCCTTGCGGATGCGCGTGATCGGCGACAGCACGGTAGGCAAGGCCTGCATCTGCGCCAGTGCGCCGTTCATCTTTGCTTCCACACAATCGTGCGTCAGGATGATCAGGTCGGTATGCGTCGAGCCCTCGCCGCCGACTTCATCGGCCTCGCGCTGCAGCACCGCGTCGATGCTGATGCCGGCCTCGGCCAGGATGCCGGTGACCCGGGCCAGCACGCCGGCCTCGTCGGCCACGTTCAGGCGCAGGTAATAACTGGTAACAACTTCGCTCATGGCCAGCACCGGCTTGTCGCTCATGGACTGCGGCTGGAAGGCCAGGTGCGGAACCCGGTGCAGCGGGTCGCTGGTGTGCAGGCGTGTGATGTCGACCAGGTCGGCAATCACCGCGCTGGCGGTCGGCTCGCTGCCGGCACCCTTGCCGTAATACAGCGTGGTGCCCACGGCGTCGCCCTGCACTACCACGGCATTCATCGCACCCTCGACATTGGCGATCAGGCGCTTGGCCGGCACCAGCGCAGGATGCACGCGCAGTTCGATGCCCTTGGCCGTCTGTTTGGTGATGCCCAGCAGCTTGATGCGGTAACCGAGTTGTTCGGCGTAGCGGATGTCCTGCGCGCCCAGCTTGGTGATGCCTTCCACATAGGCCTTGTCGAACTGCACCGGGATGCCGAAGGCAATCGCCGACATCAGCGTGGCCTTGTGCGCGGCATCGACACCCTCGATGTCGAAGGTCGGGTCGGCTTCGGCGTAACCGAGGCGCTGCGCTTCTTTCAGCACCACGTCGAAGTCCAGGCCCTTGTCGCGCATTTCGCTGAGGATGAAGTTAGTGGTGCCGTTGATGATGCCGGCGATCCACTGGATGCGGTTGGCCGTCAGGCCCTCGCGCAGCGCCTTGATGATGGGAATGCCGCCGGCCACCGCCGCTTCGAACGCCACCATCACGCCCTTGCGATGCGCCGCCGCAAAAATTTCGGTGCCGTGCACGGCCAGCAGCGCCTTGTTGGCGGTGACCACATGTTTGCCCGCCTCGATGGCTTCCAGCACCAGCGCTTTGGCGATGCCGTAGCCGCCTATCAACTCGATCACGATGTCGATCTCGGGATTGGCGATCACCTTGCGCGCGTCGTCCACCACCGTGATGCCTGCGCCCGCCGCGGCCTGCGCGCGTGCCGTGTCCAGGTCGGCGACCATCGCGATTTCAATGCCGCGGCCGGCGCGGCGGAGGATTTCTTCCTGGTTGCGGTTCAGCACGGTGAACACACCGCTGCCGACGGTGCCCATGCCCAGCAGGCCTACCTTGATCGGTTTCATGGTTGTCGATGTTGTCATGTTGGTGGTTGGGCTCACTTGATCAGTTCAGCCGCCGGCGCGGCGGCGGGCAACACCGCATTCCTGCGGCTTTCGAGGAATTTGGCGATGCGGTTGATGGCCTCGCGCAGGTCTTCCTCATGCGGCAGGAACACGATGCGGAAGTGGTCGGGCGACGCCCAGTTGAAGCCGGTGCCCTGCACCAGCATCACCTTGGTCTCCTTGAGCAGCTCGAGGAAAAATTGCCGGTCGTCGGTGATCGGATAAACCTTTGGGTCCAGCCGCGGAAACATGTACAGGGCCGCGCTCGGCTTGACGCAGCTCACGCCGGGGATAGCGGTGATCAGTTCGTAGGCCAGGTCGCGCTGGCGGCGCAGGCGCCCGCCCTCGCCGGTCAGGTCGTTGATGCTCTGGTAGCCGCCCAGCGCGGTCTGGATCGCCCACTGGCCCGGCACGTTGGAGCACAGCTTCATGTTGGCTAACATGTTCAGGCCCTCGATGTAGTCTTGCGCCTGTTTTTTGGCGCCCGACACCACCAGCCAGCCGGCGCGGTAGCCGCAGGAGCGGTAACTCTTGGACAGCGAGTTGAAGGTCAGCGTCAGCACGTCGGTCGACAGGCTGGCGAGCGCCGTGTGTTTTGCACCGTCATACAGGACCTTGTCATAAACCTCGTCGGCCAGCAGCACCAGGCCGTGCTCGCGCGCGATCGCCACAATGCCCTTGAGCAGTTCGTCGGAATACAGCGCGCCGGTCGGGTTGTTCGGGTTGATGACCACGATGCCCTTGGTTCGGGGCGTGATCCGGGCACGGATATCGGCCAGGTTCGGCATCCAGCCGTTGGCCTCGTCGCACAGGTAATGCACCGGCGTGCCGCCCGACAGGCTGGTGGACGCGGTCCACAGCGGGTAGTCGGGCGCCGGCAGCAGCAACTCGTCGCCGTCGTCGAGCAGCGCATTGGTGGCCATGGCGATCAGTTCGCTGGCGCCGTTGCCGAGGTAGATGTCGTCCAGCACCACACCCTTGATGCCCTGCTTCTGGGTCTCGTGCATGACCGCCTTGCGCGCCGCAAAAATGCCCTTGCTGTCCGAATACCCCGCCGAGGCCGGCAGGTTGCGGATCATGTCCTGCTGGACTTCCTCGGGCGCGTCGAAGCCGAAGGCCGCGAGGTTGCCGAGGTTGAGCTTGATGAGCTTTTGCCCCTCTTCCTCCATCTGCTTGGCGGCGTCCATGATCGGGCCGCGGATGTCGTACAGCACATTGGCCAGTTTGGCGGATTTGTTGATCGGTTTCATGCGTCTCTCGGGAATTAACGGCAGGGGCCGCACCGGCTGAAGGCTGACAACCCCACCCGCAACGGGTTTGAAGCGCGGCGCAGCAGCTGGAACATCGGGCGGAATCTATAATTTGACCACATAAAGTCCCGGTTTTCCCGGGCCGCCGCCACCCCTTCCCTCCCCGAACACCGCATGAAACTGCAACCCGACCGCCTCGACGTCCAGTCCATCCTCGGTTATGGCCCCGGCTGGATCGGCGTGGCCAACCAGGGCGTGGCCGAAAAAATCCAGCACAGCGTCGTGATCGGCTCCCGGGGCGAGAAGTTCGACTGGGCCTGCCAGCGTTTTGAAGACCTCACCGAGGCGCACTTTGCCCGGCTGGTGGAAAGCGGGCCGGAGCTGGTGATTTTCGGCAGCGGCACGCGCCTGCGTTTCCCGCCGCCGGCTTTTTTGCGCGGCCTGATGGCCGCGCGTATCGGTGTCGAGACCATGGACACGATTGCCGCTTGCCGCACCTACAACATTCTGGCCGGCGAAGGACGCAAGGTGCTGGCAGCGCTGCTGATGGAGGCGCCAGAGGGCGCCGCGAAGTGACGACTGAGCTTTCAGAGTAAAATCTAGGGTTGCGTTTGGTGCAAAACCGGGCGGGCTCCCTGAGCCGGACCCGATACCGCCACCAGAGCCAACGGCCAATTACAACTACTTTCGTCAGGGTCCAAGCAGTATGGCAGTCGTCGTCAATAAACCACTCCCCGAATTTGAAGCCAACGCCACCAGCGGCGTCAAGGTTTCCAACCAAACCCATCTGGGCCACGTGGTGGTCCTGTACTTCTACCCCAAGGACAACACCCCCGGCTGCACCACCGAAGCGATGCAGTTCCGTGACCGCTACAAGGATTTCGTCAAGGCCGGCGCCACCGTGTTCGGCGTCTCGCGCGACAACATGAAGTCGCACGACGAGTTCAAGGCCAAGCTCGAACTTCCCTTCGAGCTGATTGCCGACACTGAAGAAAAAATGTGCCACATGTTCGGCGTCGTCAAGAACAAGATCATGTACGGCAAAAAGGTTAAAGGCATCGAGCGCAGCACCTTCCTGGTGGGCGCCGACGGCATGCTCAAGGAAGAATGGCGCGGCCTGAAAGTACCGGGCCATGTGGACGACGTACTCAAGGCCGTCAAGGCGCTGAAAAAGGCGGCCTGAGGCAGTACAAATGCCTCCGCGGGAGATACATGGGAGTCGTGTATAGTGACTTCATGCTGTTGACCCTAGCGACTGCGTTTAACGAAAAAGCCGCCCTGGCCTCCAGGCGGCTTTTTTGCTTTCAGAACCCCAACCACCCAGCGAGCTTCAAGCACCATGCCCCTGCCCCCCGCCCCGACAAAACGTGCCGCTCTGCTTTCCACCGAGGCCTTCGACGCCCCGGCCCGGTCGCCCTCCAAAGCCGCACGAAAGACGGAACAGGCCGAGCCGGCCCGCAAGCCGCCTGCGCTTGACCTGTTCGACAGCCGTTCCGCCGGCGGCGAAGCCGAACATCCTGTTGCATATCAAGCCAAAGAGACCGCCAGCCCAGTCAAGGCAAGCGCAGGCAGCTATCATAAAGATAGCGAACAGCCGGCACGTCCACAAGCCGCTGCCAAGCCCAAAAAGCCCAAGCACACCGGCCCGGCCAAGCTGTTCGTGCTCGACACCAATGTGCTGATGCACGACCCGATGTGCCTGTTCCGCTTCGAGGAACACGACATCTTCCTGCCGATGATCGTGCTGGAAGAGCTCGACGGCCACAAAAAGGGCATGACCGAAGTCGCGCGCAACGCGCGCCAGACCAGCCGCACGCTGGACGCCCTGGCCGGCACCAACGGCGCCGACATCGCCAAAGGCCTCAAGCTCGACACCACCGGGCACAAGGAAGCCGGCGGCTGCCTGTTCTTCCAGACCAGGGTGCTGGACTACTCGCTGCCCATGAGCCTGCCGCAGGGCAAGGCCGACAACCAGATCCTCGGCGTGGTCGAAGCGCTGCGCAAGGAATACGCGCCGCGCGAGGTGGTGCTGGTGTCCAAGGACATCAACATGCGCGTCAAGGCGCGCGCCCTGGGCCTGGCCACCGACGACTACCAGAACGACAAGACGCTGGAAGACGGCGACCTGCTTTACGCCGGCTCGCTGGCCCTGCCGCCCGACTTCTGGACGCGCCAGAGCAAAACCATCGAAAGCTGGCAGCAAGGCAGCCACACCTTCTACCGCATCACCGGCCCCATCGTCGGCAGCCTGCTGATCAACCAGTTCGTGTTTTTCGAGGCCCCCGGCGAACCGCCACTGTATGCCCGCGTGACCGAAATCCGCGCCAAGACCGCGGTCCTCAAGACCCTGAAGGACTACACCCACCTCAAGAACGCGGTCTGGGGTATCACCACCCGCAACCGCGAGCAGAACTTCGCGATGAATCTGCTGATGGACCCGGAAGTCGACTTCGTGACGCTGGCCGGCACGGCCGGCACCGGCAAGACGCTGATGGCTCTCGCCAGCGGCCTGACCCAGGTGCTGGACGACCGCCGCTACACCGAGATCATCATGACCCGCGCGACCGTCAGCGTCGGTGAAGACATCGGTTTCCTGCCCGGCACCGAAGAAGAAAAAATGGGCCCCTGGATGGGCGCGCTCGACGACAACCTCGAAGTGCTCGGCAAAAACGACAGTGGCTCCGGCGAATGGGGCCGCGCCGCGACCAACGAGCTGATCCGCTCGCGCATCAAGGTCAAGAGCATGAACTTCATGCGCGGCCGCACCTTCCTGAACAAATACGTGATCATCGACGAGGCGCAAAACCTGACGCCCAAGCAGATGAAGACCCTGATCACCCGCGCCGGCCCCGGCACCAAGATCATCTGCATGGGCAACCTGGCGCAGATCGATACACCCTACCTGACCGAAGGTTCGTCCGGCATGACTTACGCCGTGGACCGCTTCAAGGGCTGGCCGCACGGCGGGCACATCACGCTGGCACGCGGCGAGCGCTCACGCCTGGCCGACTTCGCCAGCGAGGTGCTGTGACTGTAATGGCCGAGGCCGCGGCCAAAGAGCATTTCCTGCACCTGCAGCACAGCGAATCCGTGGTCGCCGGCATGGCGGCCACCGTCTTTGCCGGCCTGATCCAGAAGGTGGCGCTGACGGCAGACAACGAGGACGCGCTGGTGGCGCAGTCCGTCGCCATCGCCATCAAGCTGGCCATGAGCACCGAGAAGCTGGTCAAGAGCGACCAGGAGTGGGTCAAGAAGGACAGCACCTCGTCCTACCTGGGCGGCTGACACCACCACAGGCGCAGGATCTGGTCATGCAGCAGCCCTCCCCGCTCGACCTGGCCTTGCTGCGCCAGGCGATTGCGCTGTCGGCCGAATCGCGCGCCCGTGGGCGCCACCCGTTTGCCGCGCTGGTCGCCGACGAGCACGGAACTGTCATTGCCCAGTCCGGCAACAACTCCATGCCGCCGCAAGGCGACCCGACGCAGCATGCCGAACTGGCCGCGGCCGCGCTGGCCGCGCGCGCGCTGCCGCCGGAACAATTGCTCAGGTGCACGCTCTACACCAGCGCCGAGCCCTGCTGCATGTGTGCCGGCGCGATCTACTGGTGCAACATCGGGCGCGTGGTGTACGGCCTGTCCGAGCACCAGCTGCTGGAACTGACAGGCGCCCATCCAGAAAACCCGACCTTGTCCCTGCCCTGCAGGCATGTCTTTGCCACGGGGCAACGGCCGGTCGAGGTGCTGGGCCCGCTGCTGGAGGGCGAAGCGGCCGTGCCGCACAAGGGCTTCTGGAACAACAGCAGCGGCAGCTAGCGCCGCTTTTTGTTCTTCACCCGCTTCACCGGCCCCTTGGGCGCCAGGTCCAGCGCCGCACGCGCCAGCACATCCGCCTCGCCGTTGCGGTGCCGCGGTATCCAGTGCAACGAGGCATGCGCAAACGTCGCCAGCAAAGCCGCCACCTCCTCATACAAGGCCGCCAGCCGCAGTACCGGCGGCGCGCCACCTGCGCCAAGCTGCGCCACGAGCAAGCTGCTGTCCGAGTAGATTTGCAACACCCTTGCCCCGAGCGCCTGCGCGTCGCGCAGCGCCAGCATCAGCGCCCGCGCCTCCGCCTCGTTGTTGCAGCCGCGCACGTCGGCCATTGTCGAGAGCACATGCCGGGCGCCGTCAGGCGCGACCAGCACCGCACCCAAGCCCATGCGGCCGGGATTGGGGACGGCGCTGCCGTCGCAGTGAATCGTCCAGGGTTGGGATGCGGCGCAAGAGTCGTCCATCAATCACGCCGTCCTGGTCGAAGACCGAACCTGATCGCCGGTCTGAAAACCGTCGTCATTACCGCCGCAGCTACTGCAGCGTTCCCTTCACCGACGCCGGCAAAGACAGGGGCATCACCTCGATGCCCTCCTCCAGCAACTCCATCGCTTCGGCCCGGCTGGTCTGGCCGCGGATGCTGCGCTGCGCCGCATCGCCGTAGTGCATGGCGCGCGCCTCGTCGGCAAAACGTTCGCCCACGTCTTCGGTGCTGGCCACGACCTCGCGCAGGGCTTTCAGGAACGCCGCCTGTCCGGGGGGGGGAAGCCGACGCAACTTGCTGCACGGCAGCAGTGGCGGGGCCATCCGCCGGCACGGTCGGCTCCCGCGCGCCTGCAGCCGGGGCTGGCTCCGATGCACCGAGATTGAGGCGGGGAGCGCTGGGCATTTTCTGGATGCCGGGGTCGGTGCACAAGGGGCAGGTCACGAGGCCGCGCGCAAGCTGACCCTGGAAATCGTCTTCCGACGCAAACCAGCCTTCAAAGGCATGCTGGTGGGCGCACTGCAGGTTGAGGACTTTCATGCCCCGATTATCGGGCCGCGCCGGCGTCTTCGCCATCCTGCCAGTCGAGAACCCATGCACCCGACAGCACGTTTTGCAGCCAGAGCGCGCCTGTCAGGGTCTTGCCATCGGTGACCCGGCCATCGCCGCACCATTGCAGCAACTCGTCAGGGCTGGCGGTGAAGACGTCGAGAAATTCACCGGCATCGAGTTTCCGCGTGCCGGCGCTCAGATCCCTGGCGAACCAGATGTCGATAAATTCGGTGGAGTAGGAAATCACCGGATGCATCACGCCGGCCCGGGCCCAACGGCGCGCGACGTAGCCCGTCTCTTCCAGCAACTCACGTTGTGCACAGGCCAGCGAGCCTTCACCGGGATCGAGCTTGCCCGCCGGGAACTCGATCATGACTGCGTGCACAGGGTGGCGGTACTGACGCTCCAGCACCAGCCGGCCGTCGTCGAGCTGGGCGATGATCATCACCGCGCCTGGATGACACACATACTCGCGCGAGGCTTCGCGACCATCCGGCAAACGCACGGTGTCGCGGAAAGCATGGAGAAAGTGCCCCTTGATCAGTTCGCGGGTCTCGAGGGTGTGTTCCTTGAGGTGAGCATCGTCCGCGGAATCGGGCAGCGTTGAAGGCGTGTCAACCATCGCCAGGTCTTACCTGTGTTTGAACAGGTAGCGGTACACAAAACCCGGAAAGGCAAAGGTGATGAACAGGGTCGCGGTGATCGCGTAGAACTCCCAGCCCTGCGGCGCGATCTGCCCGGCGCGTTGCTCGAGCAACAGGCCGACGCCGCCCACCACGAAGTACCAGACCACCATTTCGGCCAAGCGCAGTGCCAGCATCTTGGGCCGGGCCAGGGGAAACACCGCGAGCAGGCGGTTGCTGACAAATGGCAGGTTGGCCGCCAGCAGGGCCAGCGCCACCACCAGCCACACCGATGCAGTCTGGGTCATTGGAGCTCAGGTGCCCAGCGATTTCACGATGCTGGCAATCGCCTGGGTACACAGGGTCATGAGCCCGCCAGGCATGATCCCGAGCAGCAGCACCAGCGCACCATTGATGGACAGCACCACGCGGGCATCGGCAGGTGCCTGGATGGCGGTAGGCATCCCCGGGTTGGGCGCATCGAAATACATCACCTTGACCACACGCAGGTAGTAGAAGGCGCCGACCAGCGACATCATCACGGCAAACACGGCAAGCACGATGTAAGCGGTGTGTTGCGAGGACACCAGGGCCTGCAGCACGCCCAGCTTGGCATAGAAACCGACCACTGGCGGCACACCAGCCAGCGAGAACATGCAGACCGCCATGACGCCGGCAAACAGCGGGCTGCGCTGATTCAGGCCGGCCAGGTCGGAGATTTCCTCGGACTCATGGCCCTGACGCGACAGCAAAAGCATGATGCCGAACACCGCCAGCGTGGTCAGCACATAGGTGATGGCGTAGAACATGGCCGCGCCATAGGCGAATTCGGCGTTGAGCTTGTTGCCGTTGACCACGCCCGCGAGCAGGGCCAGCAGCAGGAAGCCCATTTGCGAGATCGTCGAGAACGCCAGCATGCGCTTGAGGTTGGTCTGCGCAATGGCTGCCAGGTTGCCGACAAGCAGCGAGCCTATCGCGAGGATGGCGAGCATCTGCTGCCAGTCGATGGCCAGCGGCAGCATGCCCTGCACCAGCAAACGGATGCAGATGGCGAAGGCCGCGAGCTGGGGCGCTGCGCCGATCAGCAGCGTGATGGCGGTAGGCGCGCCCTGGTAGACGTCAGGCAGCCACATGTGGAAAGGAACGGCGCCCAGCTTGAACGCCAGGCCGGCCACGATGAACACCAGGCCGAACACCAGCACCGAATGTTTCACCTGGCGGCTGGCGATGGCGCGGTAGACCTCGTTGATGTCCAGCGAGCCGGTGGCACCGTACATCATGGACAGGCCGTACAGCAGGAAGCCCGAGGCCAGGGCGCCGAGCACAAAATACTTCATCGCCGCCTCGGTGGCGGTGGCATTGTCGCGGCGCAGCGCCACCAGCGCATAGCTGGACAGCGTCATCAACTCCAGGCCCATGTAGAGCACCAGAAAGTTGTGGCCGGAGATCATCACGAAAATGCCGAGCAGCGCAAACATGCCCAGGGTGAACAGCTCGCCGCCGCGCAGCATCTGGCGGTCCGCGGCATAAGGCCGGGCGTAGACCAGGGTGACCATCATGGCGATGGATGCGAAACACTTCAACCAGTTGGCCATGGGGTCGCTCACCACCATGTTGCCGAAGCCGTACACCGTGTTGCCGCCGATGGCAAAGGCAGCCGTCAGCGCAGCCACCACGGCCAGCGTCAGCAGGGTCAGCACATAGGTCAGCGTGCGCTGCGGGCTTTTCACACCGAGGTCGACCAGCAGGATGACGCAGGCCATCGCCAGCAGGACGATCTCGGGGGAAACCGCGATCCAGGATAGTTTGTCAATCATCTGAAATTCTTCTGGAAGGGTTGCTTACGGGAGCTTCGAGGCCGCGACATGCTTGAGCAGGCCGGCGACCGAGCTGTCCATCACGTCGGTGAAGGGCTTGGGATAAATGCCCATGAACATCACTGCAATCGCCAGCAGGGAGAGCATCAGGAACTCGCGGCTGTTGATGTCGGAGAGGCCCTTGACGTCCTCATTGGTGACAGGCCCGAGGTAGACCCGCTTGAACATCCACAGCGTGTAGGCCGCGCCAAAGATCAGCGCCGTCGATGCAGCCAGGCCGATCCAGAAGTTGAACTTGATGGCCCCCAGGATGACCATCCACTCGCCGACAAAACCGGCCGTGGCGGGCAGGCCGCAATTGGCCATGGCAAACAGCAGTGCAAAGGCGGCGAACTTGGGCATGGTATTGACCACACCGCCATAACTGGCGATCTCGCGTGAATGCACGCGGTCATACAACACGCCGATGCACAGGAACATGGCGCCTGAAACGAATCCGTGCGCAATCATCTGCACGATGCCACCGGACACGCCGAGGTCGTTGAAGATGAAAAAGCCCAGGGTCACAAAACCCATGTGCGCGACGGACGAATAGGCCACCAGCTTTTTCATGTCCTGCTGGACCATGGCGACCAGGCCCACATAAATCACCGCGATCAACGACAGGGCAATCATCAGCCAGGCCCATTCGCGCGCTGCGTCGGGGGCAATCGGCATCGAAAAACGCAGGAAGCCGTAGGCGCCGAGCTTGAGCATGATGGCCGCCAGCACGGCCGAGCCACCGGTGGGCGCTTCGACGTGCACGTCGGGCAGCCAGGTGTGCACCGGCCACATCGGCACCTTCACGGCAAAGGCGGCAAAAAAGGCGAAGAACAGGAAGGTCTGCGCCGTGCCGCTCAGTGGCAGGGTGTACCAGGTGGCCAGGTCGAAGCTGCCGCCGGATTTGACGTACAGGAAGATCAGCGCAATCAGCATCAGCAGCGAACCGAGCAGCGTGTAGAGGAAAAACTTGAAGGCCGCGTAAATCTTGCGCGGGCCACCCCAGATACCGATGATGAGGTACATGGGGATCAGGGTCGCCTCGAAAAACACGTAAAACAACATGCCATCGAGCGCAGTGAACACGCCAATCATCAGTCCGCTGAGGATCAGGAAGGCCGCCATGTACTGGTTCACGCGGCTGGTAATGGACTCCCAGCTTGCGATGATCACGACGACATTGATGAAAGCCGTCAGCAGCACAAACCACATCGAGATGCCGTCCACACCGAGGTGGTAGTTGATGTCGAAACGGTCGATCCACGCGGCTTTTTCGACAAACTGCATCGCAGCCGTGCCCAGCTCAAAACCGCTGTACAGCGGCAGCGTCACCAGAAAACTGACCAGCGCGCCGATCAGCGCGATCCAGCGCACGCTGGGCGCCTGTTCGTCACGCCCCAGCGCCAGCAGCACGACGCCGAAAAAAATCGGCGTCCAGATGGCAAGACTCAACAATCCCATTTTTGTTATTCCTCTAGCAGGCTGAGCCGGTGAAATCGCTGGCAAGCGGCTGCCCAGGGGCGTGCCAGGCAAGGCGCAAAGCACAGACGGGCTGGCGGGCCCGGCGCGCATTTGTAACGACGCCTGGTGCGTCAAGGGGCAGATGAGTGACAGTGAGTTTCATTGATTCAGCCTGCTTGTTATTTGCTGAGCAGTTCTTTGATCATCGGCCAGGTCGCGAAATAGCTGATCAGGATGAAGATGCCCATGATCATGGCCAACGCGTAGTGGTAGATATAGCCGGTCTGTACCTTGCGAACGATGCTGGACACCCAGCCCACCAGCTTCCAGGATCCGTTGACCAGTGCGCCGTCGATGACCTTCTCGTCGCCGCCCTTCCACAGACCGATACCCAGCCCGCGTGCGCCGCGCGCCAGCACGTTTTCATTGAACCAGTCCATGTAGTACTTGTTCTCGAGCAGCGTGTAGACCGGTTCCACCCGGCGCTTGATGGCTGCCGGCAGTGCCGGGTTGACCATGTACATGTAATACGCCGCGGCCACGCCCGCCAGCGCCAGCCAGAAGGGTGCGGTCATCAGCCCGTGCAAGGCCATCTGCGCGGGACCATGGAATATTTTGGCCAGCTCTGCCATGGCCGGGTGTTTGTCCGCGTTGACGACGATGGCGTCCTTCAGGAAGTCACCGAAAAGCATGGCATCGATGGTCAGGAAACCGATCACTACCGAGGGGATGGCCAACAGCAGCAACGGTGCGGTCACCACCCAGGGTGACTCGTGCGGCGCATGGTGTTCATCGTGGTGGCCGTGCCCGTGGTCATCATGGTGGGCATCAGGATTCTGGTCGAAGCGCTCCTTGCCGTGGAACACCAGGAAGTACATGCGGAACGAGTAAAAAGCCGTGACGAAGACGCCGGCGAGTACCGCGAAGTAGGCAAAACCGGAACCGGGCAGGTTGCTGAAATGCACCGCCTCGATGATGCTGTCCTTCGAATAGAAACCGGCAAACAGCGGCGTACCGATCAGGGCCAGCGATCCGAGCAGGGCCGTGATCCAGGTGATGGGCATGTACTTGCGCAGCCCGCCCATCCAGCGGATGTCCTGGTTGTGATGCACACCCATGATGACCGAGCCTGCCGCCAGGAACAGCAGCGCCTTGAAGAAAGCGTGTGTCATCAGGTGGAAGACGGCCACGGAGTAGGCGGAAGCGCCCAATGCCACCGTCATGTAGCCCAGCTGCGACAGGGTCGAGTACGCGACCACCCGCTTGATGTCGTTCTGGATGATGCCCAGGAAGCCCATGAACAGCGCGGTAATGGCGCCGATCACCATGATGAAACTCAGGGCGGTGTCGCTCAACTCGAACAGCGGCGACATGCGCGCCACCATGAAAATGCCCGCAGTCACCATGGTCGCGGCGTGAATCAAGGCGGAGATCGGTGTCGGGCCTTCCATGGAATCAGGCAGCCAGACGTGCAGCGGAAATTGCGCCGACTTGCCCATGGCGCCGATGAACAGGCAGATGCAGATCACGGTGATCAGCATCCAGTCGGTGCCGGGCAGGCTGAGTGCGGCGATCTCGCCCGACTTGGCGAACACCTCGGTGTAGTTCAGGGTGCCGGCGTAGGCGGCGAGCAGGCCGATGCCGAGGATGAAGCCGAAGTCGCCGACACGGTTGACCAGGAAGGCCTTCATGTTGGCAAAAATGGCGGTCGGCTTGTTGAACCAGAAGCCGATCAGCAGGTAGGACACCAGGCCCACCGCTTCCCAGCCGAAGAACAGCTGCAGCATGTTGTTGCTCATCACCAGCATCAACATGGAGAAGGTGAACAGCGAGATGTAGGCAAAGAAGCGGTTGTAGCCCTCGTCCTCTTCCATGTAGCCGATGGTGTAGATGTGCACCATCAGCGAGACGAAGGTCACGACACACATCATCATGGCGGTCAGGCCATCCACCAGGAAACCGATTTCCATCTTCAAGCCGCCGACCACCATCCAGGTGTACAGCGTCTCGTTGAAACGCGCGCCGTCGATGGCCACGCTCTTGAGCGTCATCGCGGAGATCACAAACGCCACCAGCACGCCGAGGATGGTCAAGGTGTGGGACAGGCGGCGTCCGATCCAGTTGCCGCCGAAGGTGGTACCGAAGATACCGGCCAGCAAGGCGCCCGCCAGGGGCGCCAGGGGAACCGCCAGCAGCGTGGCAGCCGAAAGGGTTTGGCTCATGTTCTTCTTATCCCTTGAGCGTGTTGAGTTCGTCGACGTTGATGCTGGACTTGTTGCGGAACAGCAGCACGAGGATGGCCAGGCCGATGGCAGACTCTGCGGCCGCCACGGTCAGGATGAAAAACACGAAAATCTGGCCGGCCATGTCGTTGAGGTAATAGGAGAAGGCCACGAAGTTCATGTTGACGGCCAGCAGCATCAGCTCGATGGCCATCAGCAGCACAATCAGATTTTTCCGGTTCAGGAAGATGCCGATCACCGACAGGGCAAACAGGATGGCGCCCAAGGTCAGGAAGTGTCCCAGCGTGACCATCATGCTTTTTCCTCTGTGGGTGCGGCCACCGGTGCGGCCACCGTCGGCTGGATTTTCACCAGGCTGACGCGATCACCGCTCTTGACGCGAATCTGGTCGGCGGGATTGATGTACTTGGAGTCCTTGCGCTCGCGCAGGGTCAGCGCAATCGCCGCGATGATGGCCACCAGCAGGATCACGGCCGCAATTTCCAGCGGATAGAGATACTCGGAGTAAAGCACCTTGCCCAGCTCCTTGGTGTTGGAGAACTGCTCCACAGCCTGGCCGGCCACGGCCAGCGTCGCCTTGGGCTCCTGGCTCGGGCGGAAGCCGCCGATCAGCACGGCTGCCATCTCGAGAGCAATCAGTGTCCCGACGGTCGCTGCCAGCGGAAAGTGCTTCCAGAAGTTCTTCCGCACGCCGTCCATGTTGACATCCAGCATCATCACGACGAACAGGAAAAGCACCATTACCGCACCGACGTACACCAGCACCAGCGTGATCGCCAGGAACTCGGCCTTCAGCAGTATCCAGACCGCGGCGGCCTGGAAAAAAGCCAGCACCAGATACAGGGCGGCATGCACCGGGTTGCGGGCGGTGATCACCTTGAATGCCGCGAACAGCAGCACCAAAGCAAAGACATAAAAGAGACCTGTTCTAGCGTCCATGTTCTGCAAATCTTTCTTGAGCCAGCATCAGTCTGGGTTTTCAGCGGTACTTGGCATCGACAGCGCGGTTCGCTGCAATTTCTTTTTCGTAGCGGTCACCCACGGCCAGCAACATGTCCTTGGTGAAGTACAGGTCACCGCGCTTTTCACCGTGGTATTCAAAGATGTGCGTTTCAACAATGGAATCGACCGGGCAGCTTTCCTCGCAGAAGCCGCAGAAAATGCACTTGGTCAGGTCGATGTCATAACGCGAGGTGCGGCGGCTGCCATCATCACGGACGTCGGATTCGATGGTGATGGCCATGGCCGGGCACACGGCCTCGCACAGCTTGCAGGCGATGCAGCGCTCCTCGCCGTTGTCATAACGGCGCAGTGCGTGCAGGCCGCGAAAGCGCGGGCTCAGCGGGGTTTTTTCTTCCGGAAACTGGATCGTGATCTTGCGGCTGAACATGTACTTGCCGGTCAGGGCCATGCCCTTGAACAGCTCGGTCAGCATGAAGCTGGATACGAAGTCTTTGACGGAGGCAACTGCACTCATGATGATAATTTCCTGAGAGCTACACGAAGTGAGCGAACGTGGGGGCTCATATTTTTCCGACGGGCCGCCCCAAGGAAAAATGCGGCCCCCTCGGGGGGCAGCGCATTACACGAAGTGAAAAGCGTGGGGGCCATATTCACTTCCAGATGTTGTAAGGGGTCTGCATCCAGGCCCCCACCACGACCAGCCACACCAGCGTCACGGGGATGAAAATTTTCCAGCCCAAACGCATGATCTGGTCGTAACGGAAACGCGGGAAGGTGGCGCGCACCCACAGGAACAGGGTCACGACCACAAAGGTCTTGGCGCCCAGCCAGATCCAGCCCGGAATGAAGGACAGGAATTCGAACGGCGGCAGCCAGCCGCCGAGGAACAGGATGACGGCAAGGATGGCCACCAGCCACATGTTGGCGTATTCGGCCAGGAAGAACATGGCAAAGGACATGCCCGAGTACTCGACCATGTGGCCGGCGACGATTTCAGACTCGCCCTCCACCACGTCAAACGGGTGGCGGTTGGTCTCGGCCAGGCCGGAGATGAAATACACGACAAAAATCGGCAGCAACGGCAACCAGTTCCAGGACAGGAAATTCATGCCGTACCCCACGCCCATGCCTTTGGCCTGGCTCATCACGATGTCGGTCATGTTCAGGCTGGCGGAGACCATCAGCACCACCACCAGGCAGAAACCCATGGCGATCTCGTAGCTGACCATCTGGGCCGACGCACGCATCGCGCCCAGGAAGGCGTACTTGGAGTTGGAGGCCCAACCCGCGATGATCACGCCGTACACCTCCAGCGAGGTGACTGCCATCAGGAACAGCAGTCCGGCATTGATATTGGCCAGCGCCACATCGGGGCCGAAAGGAATCACCACCCAGGCCACCAGCGCAGGCATGATGGTCATGATGGGGCCCAGCACAAACAGGCCTTTGCTGGCCGCTGTCGGGATGATGATTTCCTTGGTCAGCAACTTGAGCGCATCGGCAATCGGCTGCAGCAGGCCAAAGGGACCGATGCGGTTGGGACCCAGACGGATCTGGGTAAAACCAATCGCCTTGCGTTCCCACAGGGTCAGGTAGGCCACGCAGCCCATCAGGGGCGCCACCACACAGATGATCTTGATCAGGGTCCAGATCACCGGCCACACCGTGCCGGGCCAGATGCCCCCCATCAAGCCCTGGCCGGCATTGAAGATCGTGTCAATCATGCGGCGACTCCTTCAACGGCGGCACGGCGTGCGTCAGCGGTCAACTGCAGCGAGGTCGCGCGCCGGACCAGGCTGTCGAGCTGGTAAATACTGGCCACGGCCGGGGTGCCCTGCCCTGCGGCCAGCTGGATGGCCGACGCGCTGCTGTTGCCAAGCCGCTCAGCCGGAACCTGCTCGGACTGTGCACCCTGGATCTGCTGAAGCACCTCTTGCGAGGACTCGAAGTCAAAGCCTGGCAGGTCCAGCAGGTTGGCCAATACCCGGAGAACCTTCCAGGCCGGCCGGGTTTCGCCCAGGGGCTTGACCACCGCATGAAAGCTCTGCACACGGCCTTCGGCATTGACAAAGGTCCCCGGTGTTTCGGTGAAAGGCGAAATCGGCAACAGCACATCGCTGAAGTCCATGTTGGCCTTGAAGGGGCTCAGGGTCACGACCATTTGCGCGGCATTGAGCGCCGCCTTGGCCGCGGCACCGGCCGCGGAATCAAATTCAGGCTCGGTATTGAGCAACAGCACCGCCTTGAGCTTGCCCGCCAGCATTTGCCCGGCGTCCATGCCCTCGCCTGATGGCATGGCACCTGCGAGTTGCGCGCCCACGGTGTTGGCCGCTTCGCTCAGGTAGCCGACGCTGGCGCCGGTTTGTGCTGCGATCCAGTTGGCCAGGCCTAGCAGGCTGCCGGCATTGGCGTGATGCGCCGCCGCGTTGCCCAGCAGGATGGCCTTGCGTTCGCCGCCCGGCAGCGATTTGGCGATGGCTTGGGCCGCGTCTGTCGCCTGTCCGGCAGCGGGAGCGGCCACACCCTTGTCCGCAGCAATTGCCGCGGCGACATCAGCCAGGGCCTGCGCCCAGCCAGCAGGCTCGGCCAGCACGCTGTTGGCCACAGGCATGGCCCAGGCGTCGGCAGAGGCCAGTTCCGCTGCGGAATTGATCACACTCAAGCCGCAGCCCTTGCGGACGGACTGCCGAATCCGCTGTGCAAACAGCGGATGATCCTTGCGCAGGTTGGAACCCACCACCAGCACACGCTGCAATTGCGACAGCGATGCAATCGAGGTGCCCAGCCAGCGCACGCCGGCGTGCGGGCCAAATTCCGCGTTGCGCAGACGGTAGTCAATGTTGCCGCTGCCCAGGCCGCGCATCAGCGATGCGGCCAGGTACAACTCTTCGAGCGTGCTGTGCGGGCTGGCCAGCGTGCCTATGCTGGCGGCGCCGTGATCAGCCTTGATCTGCTTCAGGCCGTTGGCCACATACTCGAGCGCGGTCTGCCAGTCCACAGCCTTCCATTGCCCGCCCTGCTTGATCATGGGCGTTTTCAGGCGTTCGTCGCTTCCCAGCGCTTCATAGGAGAAGCGGTCACGGTCGGCAATCCAGCATTCATTGACGTCTTCGTTTTCCAGCGGCACGACACGCATGACCTGGTTGTTCTTGACCTGGACAATCAGGTTGGCACCGGTGGAGTCGTGCGGGCTCACCGATTTGCGGCGCGACAGCTCCCAGGTGCGGGCGCTGTAGCGGAAGGGCTTGCTGGTCAGCGCGCCGACCGGGCAGATGTCGATCATGTTGCCGGACAGCTCGGAGTCCACCGACATGCCGACAAAGGTTTCGATCTCTGCGTGTTCGCCGCGGTGCGACATGCCGAGTTCCATCACACCGGCGACTTCCTGTCCAAAACGCACGCAGCGTGTGCAGTGGATGCAGCGGCTCATCTCTTCCATGGAGATCAGTGGACCGACGTTCTTGTGGAACACCACGCGTTTTTCTTCTTCGTAACGCGAGCCACTGCCGCCGTAACCCACGGCCAGGTCCTGCAGCTGGCATTCGCCACCCTGGTCGCAGATCGGGCAATCGAGCGGATGGTTGATCAGCAGGAACTCCATCACGCCCTTCTGGGCCTTGATGGCTTTGTCGCTCTTGGTGTGCACGATCATGCCCTGCGTCACGGGCGTGGCGCAGGCGGGCATGGGCTTGGGTGCCTTCTCGACATCGACCAGGCACATGCGGCAATTGGCAGCGATGCTGAGCTTCTTGTGATAGCAAAAATGCGGAATGTAGGTGCCGGCTTTTTCGGCCGCATGCATCACCGTGCTGCCTTCGAGCACTTCCACTTTCTGGCCGTCGAGTTCTATTTCAACCATATGTATTTCTTTCCGCAATCAAGCTTGCAGGGAAGCCTGAACCGGGGCGGGGGAAGCGGGAGGGATTTGCGGCTTGATCATGGCCTCAAACTCGTGGCGGAAATGCTTGATCATGGCGCGCACCGGCATGGCAGCGGCATCACCGAGCGCACAGATGGTGCGGCCCTGGATGTTGTCAGCCACCGAGTTGAGCAGGTCCAGGTCGCTCTGACGGCCCAGCCCTCTGTGGATGCGGTCCACCACGCGCCACAGCCAGCCGGTGCCTTCGCGGCAAGGCGTGCACTGCCCGCAGGATTCGTGCATATAAAAGTAGGAGAGGCGCTTGAGTGACTCGACCATGCAACGGCTGTCGTCCATGACGATCACGGCGCCCGAGCCCAGCATGGAGCCAGCCTTGGCGATCGAGTCGTAGTCCATGGTGCATTCCATCATGATGGAAGCCGGCAGGACCGGTGCGGAAGAGCCGCCGGGAATCACCGCCTTGAGCGTGCGGCCCTTGCGCACGCCGCCAGCGAGCTCGAGCAGCGTGCTGAAAGGTGTGCCCATCGGCACTTCATAGTTGCCAGGCAGTTCGACGTCGCCGGACACCGAATAAATCTTGGTGCCGCCGTTGTTGGGCTTGCCGCATTCGAGGTAGGCCTGGCCGCCGTTGCGGATGATCCAGGGAACGGCCGCAAAGGTTTCGGTGTTGTTGATGGTGGTCGGTTTGCCGTACAGGCCAAAACTGGCCGGGAACGGCGGCTTGAAGCGCGGCTGACCTTTTTTGCCCTCCAGCGACTCCAGCAGTGCGGTTTCCTCGCCGCAGATGTAGGCACCGAAGCCATGTGATGCGTGCAGCTGGAAGCTGAAGGCGCTGCCGAGAATTTTGTCGCCCAGCAGGCCGGCGGCGCGGGCCTCCTCCAGCGCTTCTTCAAAACGCTGGTAGGTCGCGAAAATTTCGCCGTGGATGTAGTTGTAGCCCACGCTGATGCCCATGGCGTAGGCAGCGATCGCCATGCCTTCAATCACGCTGTGCGGGTTGTACTGCATGATGTCGCGGTCTTTGCAGGTGCCCGGCTCGCCCTCGTCCGAATTGCAGACCAGGTACTTCTGGCCCGGGAACTGGCGCGGCATGAAGCTCCACTTCAGGCCGGTCGGAAAACCGGCGCCACCGCGGCCGCGCAGGCTGCCGGCCTTGACCTCGGCAATCACCTGGTCAGGCGTCATGCCCTCCCCGCCGTCCTGTGCGAGGATTTTGCGCAGGGCCTGGTAGCCGCCGCGCGCCTCATAGTCTTTCAGGCGCCAGTTGTTGCCGTCAAGGTCGGCCAGGATCTGCGGATTGATGTGCCGGCCGTGGAAACAGGTCTGCACGCCGGTGGCGGCAAACTGCGACAGCACATTTTGCGCAGCAGGATGGATGGATTTGGCGGAAAGCGTCATGGTCATTTCGCCTCGGCTGATTTGAGGCCGTCGATCAGCTGGTCCAGCTTGTCATTGCTCATGAAGCTGCACATGGTCAGGTCGTTGACCAGCATCACCGGGGAATCCGCGCAGGCGCCGAGGCATTCGGACTGCTGCAGGGTGAACAGGCCGTCGGCCGTGCTCTCGCCCATGGAAATACCGAGCTTGTGCTCGAGATGGTGCAGCGCCTTGGCGCCATCGCGCAGCTGGCACGGCAGGTTGGTGCAGACATTGAGCTTGTACTTGCCCACCGGGCGCTGGTTGTACATGTTGTAGAAGGTGGTGACTTCATGCACGGCGATCGGCGCCATGCCCAGGTAGTCCGCCACGATTTTTTCACTCTCGGCGCTGACAAAACCCAGCTCTTCCTGAACGATGGTGAGGCAGGCCATCACGGCCGACTGTTTGCCCTCGGCCGGGTATTTGGCCACTTCACGTGCGAAGCGCGCGAAAGCCTGCTCGGACAATGAGGCGGCAGGCGCCTGGGTGTGTGCTGGAATCATGGTGGAGCTCATGCGGTTTAGCGGTCAATCTCGCCGAACACGATGTCCATGGTGCCGATCACGGCCACCGCGTCGGCAATCATGTGGCCGCGTGACATTTCATCCATGGCGGCAAGGTGCGGGAAGCCCGGCGGGCGAATCTTCAGGCGGTAGGGTTTGTTGGCGCCATCGCTGACGATATAGATGCCGAACTCGCCCTTGGGATGCTCCACCGCGGCATAAGCCTCGCCCTCGGGCACGTGGAAACCCTCGGTGAACAGCTTGAAGTGGTGAATCAGCTCTTCCATGTTGGACTTCATGGACTCACGGTCGGGCGCGGCGACCTTGTGGTTGCTGGTAATCACCGGACCGGGATTTACGCGCAACCAGTCCACGCACTGCTTGATGATGCGGTTGGACTGGCGCATCTCCTCGACGCGCACCAGGTAACGGTCGTAACAGTCGCCGGTCTTGCCGACCGGCACGTCAAAGTCCATCTGGCTGTAGACGTCATAAGGCTGCTGCTTGCGCAGGTCCCAGGCGAAGCCCGAGCCGCGCAGCATGGGGCCGGTAAAGCCGAGGTTGAGCGCGCGCTCCGGCGACACCACGCCGACACCGACGGTGCGCTGTTTCCAGATGCGGTTGTCGGTCAGCAGGGTTTCGTATTCGTCGACCAGCTTCGGGAACTTGGCGGTGAAGTCATCAATGAAGTCCAGCAGCGAGCCCTGGCGGTTTTCATTGAGCGCTTCGATGGCCTTGGCGTTCTTGATCTTGCTGACCTTGTACTGCGACATGGTTTCCGGCAGGTCGCGATAGACACCGCCCGGGCGGAAGTAGGCCGCATGCATGCGCGCACCGGACACCGCCTCGTACATGTCGAACAGGGACTCGCGTTCGCGGAAGCAGTAAATCAGGATGTTCATCGCGCCGCAGTCGAAACCGTGCGCACCCAGCCAAAGCAGGTGGTTGAGCAGGCGCGTGATTTCCGAGAACATCACACGGATGTACTGCGCGCGCACCGGCACATCGACCCCGATGAGTTTTTCGATGGCCAGGCAGTAAGCATGCTCGTTGGACATCATCGACACGTAGTCAAGCCGGTCCATGTAGGGCAGCGACTGGATGTAGGTCTTGCTTTCAGCCAGCTTTTCGGTGGCGCGATGCAAAAGCCCGATGTGGGGATCCGCGCGCTGGATCACTTCACCGTCGAGTTCGAGCACCAGGCGAAGCACACCGTGGGCGGCCGGGTGCTGGGGCCCGAAATTGAGCGTGTAGTTTTTGATTTCAGCCATGTCGGTCTTTGCGGGCTCCTTACTGGAGCCCTCCGTAGTTGTCTTCGCGGATCACGCGCGGCGTGATTTCGCGCGGCTCGATGGTGACCGGCTGGTAGATCACCCGTTTCTGCTCGGGGTCATATCGCATCTCGACGTGGCCCGTGGTCGGAAAATCCTTGCGGAAGGGATGGCCAATGAAACCGTAGTCGGTCAGGATACGGCGCAGGTCGTTGTGTCCCTCGAAAATAATGCCGAACAGGTCGAAGGCTTCGCGCTCGAACCAGTTGGCAGAATTCCATACCGCATTCAGCGACGCCACCACGGGGAAGTCGTCGTCGTCGCAGAACACCTTCAGTCGCACGCGCTGGTTCAGGCTGACCGACAGCAAATGGGTGGCAACACAAAAGCGACGGCCGTCGTAGCGGCCATCGGCGTACTCGGAATAGTCGACACCACACAGATCAATCAGCTGCTCGAACTGGCAGCCCGATGCATCACGCAGAATCAGCGCGGCAGCGGTGTAGTCGGAAGCGCTCACGACCACGGTGACTTCGCCGAGGGCGACAGTCACGCGTTTGGCCTTGTCACCCAGGGCTGAGCCAAGGGTGACCGCGAGCTGTTCAGCAGTGGCAGGATGCAGAGGACCCATCAAGCCCTCGCAATGGTGTTGGTGCGGCGGATTTTCTGCTGCAGCTGGATGATGCCGTAGAGCAGCGCTTCGGCCGTGGGCGGACAGCCCGGCACATAAACGTCCACCGGCACGATGCGGTCGCAGCCCCTAACCACCGAATAACTGTAGTGGTAGTAGCCGCCGCCATTGGCACACGATCCCATGGACAGCACCCAGCGCGGCTCGGACATCTGGTCATACACCTTGCGCAGGGCCGGACCCATCTTGTTGCACAGCGTGCCGGCGACGATCATCAGGTCGGACTGGCGCGGGCTGGGACGGAACAACATGCCGAAACGGTCGATGTCGTAACGCGCCGCACCGGCATGCATCATCTCGACAGCGCAGCAGGCCAGACCGAAGGTCATGGGCCACAGCGATCCGGTTTTGGCCCAGTTGACCACCGAGTCGTAACTCGTGGTCATGAAGCCTTCGTTGAAAACACCTTCAAGTGACATAACCGTGCCTTATTCGTGGAGCGCTGCAATCTGCCGCGACAGAGCCTCGGACTCCTTGCCTATTCCCAGTCCAGCGCGCCTTTTTTCCACTCGTAGGCAAAACCCACGACCAGAATCCCCAGGAAAACCATCATCGACCAGAACCCCACCGCACCGATCTCCTTGAGCGCCACGGCCCAGGGAAACAGGAAGGCAATTTCCAGGTCGAAAAGAATGAACAGGATGGCGACAAGGTAGTAGCGCACATCGAATTTCATGCGGGCATCCTCGAAAGCCTCGAAGCCGCATTCGTAAGGGGAATTTTTTTCGCTATCGGGCTTGTTGGGTCCGAGCAGCCGGCCCAACACCTGAGGCAACACGCCGACAGCAACGCCGACCAGAACAAACAACAGGACGGGAAGGTATTGGTCGAGGTTCATCGTCAATTCAACTTCTGCAAGCTGCTGCGCCTTGTGCCAGTATGCTGTTCAAGGTGATCAGCCTGGCCCGCGCAGTCCTGATCATGCCTGTAAGTGGTGCGGACGGCGAGACTCGAACTCGCACAGCTTTCGCCACTACCCCCTCAAGATAGCGTGTCTACCAATTTCACCACGTCCGCGGTTTTTAAGTGTCCGGATGGCATGAGGAACCTTGCGGTTTTGGCTTTCCGGGCAGTCTCAGAGTTTACCCTGAAATTACGCCGCTCCCTGTGGAAAGCGGCGTGGTCCTCACTCTATTTCGTCGGAATTTGACCTGAGTCAGGAACACCCGGCGCAGGCGGTACCGAAGTCGTGGCCGGCGCGGCAGAAGGCGACGTTGTGCCGGGAATCTGGGCTGCACCCGAAGCCGGTGTTGCCGGCGCAGGTGCCGTCAGGGTGGAGCCTTCCAGCACGCTGGAGCCGGTTTGCGGACGGGCATTGCTGTAATACGCCAGCGCCAGCGTGCAGGCAAAAAACACGGCGGCCAGGACCGCTGTTGTGCGTGAAAGGAAATTGGCGCTACCGCTGGCACCAAACAGGCTGCCCGAGCCACCGCTGCCGAAAGCAGCACCCATGTCGGCGCCCTTGCCGTGCTGCACCAGGATCAGTCCGATCATGGCCAGGGCGGTGATCATCTGGATCGCCAGGATGGCTGTCAACAATGCATTTCCCATATCAACTCCTAATTTAATAGCGCACTATTCCCGTCAGACGGGCGCTGCAGCAATGATTTTCAAAAAATCCGGGGCCTTGAGCGAGGCACCGCCTATCAGCCCGCCATCGATGTCGGCCTGGGCCAGCAGCGATGAGGCGTTGGCAGCATTCATGCTCCCGCCGTACAAAATCTTCACGCGAGCGGCCTGATCGGTCGCCGCCTTGAGCTGGGTCCGCAGCACCGCATGCACCGCCTGCGCCTCCTCGGGCGTTGCTGTCTTGCCGGTGCCTATGGCCCAGACGGGCTCGTAAGCAACGACGATCTCGCTGATGCAGTGACCATTGGTGTGGATCACCGCTGCCAGCTGGCGCTTGACCACCTGCTCCGTCTGACCGGCTTCGCGCTCGGCCAGCGTTTCACCGACACACACAATCGGCGTGACGCCGGCGGCCAGCGCCGCCTTGGCCTTGTCGGCAACCAGCGTGTCGGTCTCACCGTGGTACTGACGGCGCTCGGAGTGGCCAACAATCACATAACGGCAGCCGAATTCCCGCAGCATGGATGCACTGAGCTCACCGGTGAACGCACCGGAAGCATGGCTGGAGACGTCCTGCGCACCCAGCGCCACAGCCGGCATCCCTGCGACCAGCTCCTGGACCTGCGCCAGGTAAGGCGCAGGCACACACACCGCAATCGCACATGCCGGCTGAGCGGGCAAACCCGCCGAGATTTCGCGCAGCAAGGCCTCGTTGGCAGCCAGGCTGCCGTTCATCTTCCAGTTGCCTGCAATCAGTTTCTTCATGATCAGCCCGCCTGCCAGGTCAGTACGATCTTGCCGATGTGCTGGTTGGACTCCATCAGCGCATGCGCCTGGGCCGCATCAGCCGCCGCAAACGTGCTGTGAATCACCGGCCTGATGGCCCCCCTGGCCAGCAAGGGCCAGACCTTGTCCTTCAAGGCCTGGGCAATCGCCGCCTTGAACTCGACGGAACGCGGTCGCAAGGTGGAACCAGTGATGGTCAGACGCTTGCGGAGCACCAGACCGGCATTGAATTCGGCCTTGGTGCCGCCCTGCACTGCGATGAAGACCAGGCGGCCATCCTCAGCCAGGCAGCCCATCTCACGCGCCACATAACTGCCGGCGACCATGTCCAGGATGACGTTCACGCCCTTGCCGGCCGTCAGCGTCTTGACCTCTTCGGCGAAATCGGCCGTCTTGTAGTTGATGGCGTGGTCCGCCCCGAGCTTCAGGCAGGCGGCACACTTGTCGTCGCTGCCGGCCGTCACGATCACGGTGGCGCCCATGGCCTTGGCCATCTGGATCGCCGTCACGCCGATGCCGCTGGAGCCGCCCTGAATCAGCAGCGTTTCACCCGCCTGCAGACGCGCGCGGTCGAACACATTGCTCCAGACCGTGAAAAAGGTTTCCGGCAATGAGGCGGCTTCGATGTCGCTGAATCCTTCCGGTACCGGCAGGCACTGGCCCACCGGCGCCGCGCACAGTTCGGCGTAACCGCCACCGGCGACCAGCGCGCAAACCCGGTCGCCGACCTTCAGACCGGCTTGCGCCATGGCGGCAACATCCCCGCTGACAATGACCCCCGCCACTTCAAGCCCGGGAATATCCGAGGCACCCGGCGGAACCGGATAGTTGCCGGTGCGCTGCAGCACATCGGGGCGATTCACCCCGGAGGCGGCTACACGAATCAGCACCTCGCCCGCGCCGGCGACCGGATCGGGCCGCTCGCCCAGGCGCAGCACGTCCGGCGTACCGTAGGAAGTGATTTCAACTGCTTTCATGCAAATTCTTCAGGTGTTTTGTGGCTGCAGCGCTTTCCGGACATGCGCCGGCAGCTACAAAATCAATAGCAAATCAGCCCTGGTCCTGGCCTTGGGCAGGACGGTCCAGCAGCGCCTTCATGGACAGCTTGACACGGCCTTTTTCGTCGGTTTCAAGGACCTTGACCTTGACGATCTGGCCTTCGCTCAGGTAGTCGGTCACACGCTCGACACGCTCGTGGGCGATCTGGCTGATGTGCAGCAGGCCGTCCTTGCCGGGCATCAGGTTGACCAGGGCACCGAAGTCGAGGATCTTGGTGATCGCGCCTTCGTAGACCTTGCCTATTTCGACCTCGGCGGTGATCTCGGCGATACGGCGCTTGGCTTCATCGGCCTTGGCGCTGTCGTTGGAAGCGATGGTGATGGTGCCGTCTTCCTCGATGTTGATCTGCGTGCCGGTTTCTTCGGTCAGCGCGCGGATCACGGCGCCGCCCTTGCCGATCACGTCGCGGATCTTCTCGGGATTGATCTTCATGACATACAGGCGCGGCGCGAAGTCGGAGACTTCGGCCTTGGCTTCGCCCATGGCTTCCTGCATTTTGCCCAGGATGTGCATGCGGGCTTCCTTGGCCTGCGCCAGCGCGACCTGCATGATTTCTTTCGTGATGCCCTGGATCTTGATATCCATCTGCAGCGCGGTGATGCCGGCAGTCGTGCCGGCCACCTTGAAGTCCATGTCGCCCAGGTGATCTTCATCACCCAGGATGTCGGTCAGCACCGCAAAGCGGTTGTCTTCCTTGATCAGGCCCATGGCGATGCCGGCCACGTGGGCCTTCATCGGCACGCCGGCGTCCATCAGCGACAGGCAGCCGCCGCAGACCGAAGCCATCGACGAGGAGCCGTTGGACTCGGTGATCTCGCTGACAACACGCATGGTGTAAGGGAACTCTTCCTTGGTCGGCAGCACGGCGATCAGCGCGCGTTTGGCGAGGCGGCCGTGGCCGATTTCACGGCGTTTCGGCGAGCCCACGCGGCCGGTTTCGCCGGTGGCGAACGGAGGCATGTTGTAGTGCAGCATGAAGCGGTCTTCGTAGTCGCCCGACAGTGCGTCGATGCGCTGCGCGTCACGCTCGGTGCCCAGCGTGGTCACCACCAGCGCCTGGGTTTCGCCACGCGTGAACAGGGCCGAACCGTGGGTGCGCGGCAGCACGCTGTTGCGGATCTCGATCGCACGCACGGTGCGGGTGTCGCGGCCGTCGATGCGCGGCTCGCCGGACAGGATCTGGCTGCGCACGATTTTGGCTTCGATGTCGAACAACATGCCCTCGACAGCCACGCTGTCAAACGGCGTGCCGTCGGCCTTCAGGGCGGCCATCACTTCGGAGGTCACCACGCGGCAAGCCTGGGTGCGGGCCTGCTTGGCGCGGATCTGGTACGCGGCCTGCAGCTTGGCAGCAGCCAGTTCGTTGACACGGGCGATCAGCGGCTCGTCCTTGGCCGGCGCCTGCCAGGCCCAGACCGGCTTGCCGGCGTCACGCACCAGTTCGTGGATCGCATTGATCGCGATGTTGCCTTGCTCGTGGCCAAACACCACGGCGCCCAGCATGATCTCTTCGGACAGTTGTTTGGCTTCGGACTCGACCATCAGCACGGCGGCTTCGGTGCCGGCCACGACCAGGTCCATCTGCGAATCCTTGAGCTGGGTCTTGCCCGGGTTCAGCACGTACTGTCCATCGATCCAGGCCACACGTGCGGCGCCGATCGGGCCATTGAATGGAATGCCGGAAATCGACAGCGCGGCGCTGGAGGCGATCAGGGCGGGAATGTCGCCTTCGACTTCAGGGTTCAGCGACAGCACATGAATCACCACCTGCACTTCGTTGAAGAAGCCTTCAGGAAACAGCGGGCGGATCGGGCGGTCGATCAGGCGCGAGGTCAGGGTCTCGAATTCGCTGGGGCGGCCTTCACGCTTGAAGAAGCTGCCGGGAATGCGGCCGGCCGCATAGGTTTTCTCGAGATAGTCGACGGTCAGCGGGAAAAAGTCCTGGCCGGGTTTGGCGTCGGCCTTGGCAACCACGGTGGCCAGCACCACGGTGCCATCCATGTCGACGATGACAGCGCCGCCGGACTGGCGCGCGATTTCGCCGGTCTCCATCGTGACCTTGTGCTGGCCCCACTGGAAGGACTTGGTGACTTTGTTGAAAATGCTCATGTTTTTCTCCACTAGTTTTCAAGCACTTGAGGCAGTGCAGGAGGCCCGGAGTGGTGGCTGGCAGAACACGATGCCATTCCACAAAACGCCTGCAATGTCAGGGCTTTCTTGTGGAATGACACAGCGCGTGATCGTTTTGCCTTGCTCCGAAGTCAATCATCGGCGCCTGCGGCGCTTCAGAAATTGGGTTTTTATGTTTTCAAAGTGCAAAACGCCTGAGCTAGTGAACTAACTCAGGCGTTTTTTGTTGGGTCTACCGCTTATTTACGCAGGCCAAGTTTGGCAATCAGCGCCACATAACGGGCCGCATCCTTGGACTTCAGGTAGTCCAGCAGCTTGCGGCGGCGGCTCACCATGCGCAGCAGACCGCGACGTCCGTGGTGATCTTTCGCATGGGTCTTGAAATGGGGCATCAGTTCATTGATGCGGCCGGTGAGCAGGGCCACCTGGACTTCCGGGCTGCCGGTGTCGCCGGCAGCGCGTGCGTTGGCCTGAACAATCTCGGCCTTGATGGATTTTTCGATCATGGATATTCCTTGTGTAACTTGCGAGCGGCTCAGTGTTCCCGAAGTGGGAGTTGACCGGTGCCGTCGTGTTCCGCAGCAGGTACTTCAGGAGAAGCGCCCGCTTTTTGTGCAGAGCCTTGGATTATAGCCCAGGAAGCCGGTCCCATCATCCCCGCGCCAGCCAGCCCCTCAGGCGGTCAACGCCCTCGCGCAGTCGGGCTGGGTCCTGGCTGGCAAAACACCAGCGCAGCCAGCCCTGCATCGCTGGCGAGCGGTCGGCACTGAAGGCATCACCCGGCGCCAACCCCAGACCGGCCTCCAGCACCAGCCGTTTGGCGGTCGCCAAGGCATCACCCTGCCCGGCCAGCCGGAAAAAGGCATACATGCCGCCCGGCGCGGCGGCCAGCTCCACCCCCGGCACGCCCTGCAACAGCGGCACCAGGGTGTCGCGGCAATTTTTCAGGTGAGCCACGACCTGGGGTGTCACCTCGTCCGTGCGCTGCAGGGCTACCACGCCGGCACGCTGGATGAACACCGGCGAGCAGGAGGTGTTGAACTCGATGAGCTTGCCCATGTGGGTCGTGTACGCCGCCGGCAGCACCAGCCAGCCGAGCCGCCAGCCGGTCATCAGGAAACTCTTGGAGAAGCTGTGCGCCACCATCAGCCGGTCATCCGGCAAGGCGATGTCCAGGAAGCTCGGGGCGCAGCCATTGGGACTGCTTCCGTAATAAAGCCGCTCGTAAACCTCGTCGGCCAGGATCCAGGTGCCGGTCTTGCGGCAATGCGCCAGCAGGACTTCCTGCTCGGCGCGGCTCAGGGTCCAGCCGGTCGGGTTGTTGGGCGAGTTGACGATCAGCAGTTTCGTACGGGATGTCACGGCCGCCAGCAGTTCGTCCATGTCGAGTTGCCAGCGGCCGGCCACCGGCTTGAGGCTGACGCAGCGCACGCGGGCGCCCATGATGGCCGGCTGGGCGGTCAGGTTGGGCCAGACCGGGGTCACCGCGACCACCTCGTCGCCGGCGTCCACCACCGCCTGCACCGCGAGCATCAGCGCATTGACGCCGCCCGAGGTGACGGCGATCCGGTCGGTGACTATGGGCGCCGCACCCTCGCAGCGCAAACCGCTGCAATAGGCGGCAATGGCTTCGCGCAGTTCTGCCAGCCCGAGGTTATGCGCGTAGAAGGTCTCGCCTTCGCTGAGGGAGCGCGCAGCCGCATCGCGGATAAACGCCGGCGTCACTTCATCACTCTCGCCAAACCAGAACTTCAGTATGTCGCTGCGGCCCATGCCGGCATTGGCCACCTGGCGGATCAGGGACTCTTCGAGGTCGAGAACAACTTGTCGCATGGACGGATCCTTCAGGGACGTGTCATCTTGCAGGTATGCGGCTGCTCGGCGCGCGCCGCCGCAATGCTCTTGATCACGCGAAAGCCGTAACCGGAGCCCTCGACGTCGAAGCGCACGCCCGGTGCGCCCTGTCGGTCCATCACGGCCACCAGCAGCGGCTGCTGGAACTGGTGGTCTGCGCTGCGCATCACGCCCTGGTGGCCGGCAAACAGCACGGTGGCCTTTTCAAGCTGCGCGGCCACCGCGGCAGCCTCGGTCGTACCGGCCTTCTCGATGCTCTGCACCAGGGCCTCCACCATCAGCTGCATGCGCATGTGCACATAGTCGTCCTGGGGCTTGGGGAAGCGCTGGCGGAAGGACTGGTAAAAGGCCTCGGACTGCGCGCTGGCCGCGTTGGGGAACCAGTCGGCGACCGCAATCACCTTGCCGACACCGGCATCGCCGACTGCTGCCGGTACGCCGAGGGCATTGCCGTAAAAGGTGTAGAACTTGCCCTCGAAACCGGCCTCCCGGGCGGCCTTGACCAGCAGGGTCAGGTCGTTGCCCCAGTTGCCGGTCAGCACCGCCTGCGCGCCGCTGGCCTTGATCTTGGCCACATAGGGCAGGAAGTCCTTGACCCGGCCCATGGGATGCAGTTCATCGCCGGCGATCTGAATGTCCGGGCGCTGCAGCCCCAGCTGCCTGCGCGCCTCGCGCAGCACCGCCTGGCCGAAGCTGTAGTCCTGGCCGATCAGGTAAATGCTCTTGAGCGACCTGTCGTCCTTGAGCACGTCCATCAGCGCGGCCATGCGCATGTCGGCATGGGCGTCGAAACGGAAGTGCCAGTAGCTGCACTTCTCGTTGGTCAGCACCGGGTCCACCGCCGAGTAGTTCATGAACAGCGCGCGGCGTGACGGCTCGCGCTCGTTGTGCTTGTTGATGGCATCGATCAGCGCCGCGGCGGTGGACGACGAATTGCCCTGGGTGACCAGGGTGATGCCATCGTCCATGGCCGAACGCAACGCCGACAGCGCCTCCTCGTTCTGGCCCTTGCTGTCGTAGCGCTCGAAAACCAGCGGGCGGTTGCCGCCGGGCAGCTTGACGCCGCCACGTGCGTTGACACGCTCGGCCGCCCAGGCCAGGTTGCGAAACACCGCCTCGCCGGTGTTGGCGAACGGTCCGGACAGGCTTTCGATCAGGGCCACACGCACGGGCGGCTGGCCCGCCGGCGACGGCTGGGCCCACACGGCCAGGGGTGACAGGCAGGCGGCCGACGCTAGGGCCAGTGCCATACGTTTCAAGAGACGGGGCTTAAAAAAATACATTCAACAATTTCCTTGAAATACGCCGGGACACGCCTAGCTACGGTGCATGCGGCGATCACGGTTGAGAGCCGCGAAGTGTAGGGGAATTTCCCCCATTCCATCTTCAGGAGCCTTCCATGTTTTACTCACTGGCCACGCGCCCCGCTTCCCGCTTCCAGCGCCACAGCCCGGCCCTGATCAATAACGGCGCCCTCGACAAATTCCTGGACGACACCCTCGCTTCGCTGGCTGGTGCCCGCGCCAACCCGGCCGCCACGGTGGAAGACGGCGAAAAAGCCTATTCGCTGCAGCTCGATGTACCGGGCCTGGCCAAAGAGCAGCTGGACATCGGCATCGAAGGCGATGTGGTTCGCATCAGCAGCAAGGCCCAAGCACCACGCAGCGTCAAGGCTGCCTGGCGTTTTCCGCTGGAGATCGACACCCCAGCCAGCACCGCCAAACTGGAAAACGGCGTCCTGACGCTGACGCTGGCCAAGAAAATTCCGGTCAGCAAGGTGACCCAGCTGGCCATCAACTGATGGTGAAGGCGGCACCGGCCGCCGACGTTTCTTCAACAAGACCGCCCCTCGGGCGGTCTTGTCACTTGGGGCGATCGACACACCTGCCTGCAGGCAAGGCCGGTTCACCGCAGAATGGGGCATGACCCCTCTTTCACGCCTTTTTTTTTCCGCCCTCTGCGCAGGGCTTTTACTGCTGTCTGGCTGCAGCTTTTTGCGCCCTGCCACGGTGCCGCTGGCGACCGAGCGGGACCTGGTCTCCTGCAGCGCCAAAGCCGACACCCTGCTGGTGTTCCTGCCAGGCGCGTCCTCAACCATTGACGAATTCGTGCGCGAGGGTTTTGTGCAGGAAGTCCGGCAACGGCGCATCGCCGCCGACATCGTGATGGCGGACGCCCACATGGGGTACTACAACAACCGTACCGTGATAGCCCGGCTCGAGGCCGATGTGCTGGTGCCCGCCCGCGCGGCAGGTTACCGGGCCATCTGGCTGGTCGGCATCTCGCTCGGCGGTTTTGGTGCGCTGATCCACGAAGAACAGATGCCCGGCGGCGTGACCGGCATCGTCGCAGTGGCGCCCTATCTCGGCGAACGCGAAACAACGCGTGAGATCGCGAAGGCCGGTGGACTGGCCGCCTGGCAGGCACCCGCGGGCCCATTGCCGGAAGACCAGATGGAAACACGGCTCTGGCGCTGGCTGCAGGCGCAGGCGAAGTTGCCGGCCGGAGCAGCCTCACCGGCGCTTTACCTGGGCTATGGCACCGGAGACCGCTTTGCAGACAGGCACCGCCTGCTGGCGGCCGCCCTGCCGCCGCAGCGCGTGTTCACCACCCCCGGCGGCCATGACTGGGCGCCTTGGCGCCGGCTCTGGCAACAGATGCTGGCGGTGTTGCCGCTTCCTGCCTGTACCTGAAGCTCAGACGGCCAAGCCCAGCGGCCAGCGCGGCTTGACGTCGAAGCTATAGGCCCAGTTGGCCTGCTCCATGCCGGCCTGCAGGCGCATGCCGGCTGCCAGGGCAATCATGGCGCCGTTGTCGGTGCATAAATGCAGTTCCGGGTAAAACACCCGGATACCGCGCCTGGCACAGGCGGCATTGAGCTGTTCGCGCAGCTGGGTGTTGGCGCCCACGCCGCCGGCAACCACCAGGCGCTTCAGCCCGGTCTGCTCCAGCGCCTTCAATGATTTTTTGACCAGCACCTCGACAATCGCCGCCTGCGTGGAGGCGGCCAGGTCGGCCTTGTGCTGTTCGCTCATGACCTCGCCCAGTTTCCTGGCCTGCGTCAGCACCGCGGTTTTCAGGCCCGAGAAGGAAAAGTCCAGGTCGCCGCTGTGCAGCAGCGGCCGCGGCAACTTGAAGGCCAGCGCGTCGCCCTGCTGTGCCAGCCTGGCCAGCGCCGGACCGCCGGGATACGGCAGTCCCAGCAGCTTGGCGGATTTGTCGAAGGCCTCGCCGGCCGCATCGTCAATCGTCTCGCCGAGCAATTCATAACTGCCGACGCGGTCCACCCGCATCAGCTGGGTATGGCCGCCGGAGACCAGCAAGGCCACAAAAGCAAACTCGGGCGGGTCCGCACTCAGGAAGGGCGACAGCAGATGCCCTTCGAGGTGATGCACCCCCACCACCGGCTTGCCGAGTGCCGCCGCCAGCGCGCAGGCCACACCCGCGCCCACCAGCAAGGCGCCGGCCAGCCCGGGGCCGCGTGTGTAGGCGACCACGTCCACCTGCGCCAGCGTACGCTGGGCGCGGTGCGCCACCTCATCGATCAGCGGCAACACGCGGCGGATGTGGTCGCGACTGGCCAGTTCCGGCACCACGCCGCCGTAGGCCTGGTGCATGGCTATCTGGCTGTGCAGCGCGTGCGCCAGCAGCCGCGGCACGCCGGCGCCCGACGCGTCCACCAGCGCCACGCCGGTTTCATCACAACTCGATTCAATTCCAAGGACAAGCATGCAACCAGTGTAAATCGCACGCCGCAGCAGACCCGGCCGACCGGCATGGATGTTGCACGACAATGGCGTACCGCCTTCTTTTTGCCTTTTTTGACTGCCACGATGAAATCCGGACTGAGCTTTCTGATCGCCGCCCGGCGTTGCGAAATCAACGACCTCGAGCAACTCACACGCACCAGCGCGCTGGTGAACGTGATCGGACGCCTGGTGCATGCGCTGCAAAAGGAACGCGGGATCTCCAATGTCTTCCTGAGCTCCCGCGGTGCGCGCTTCGCCGGGCAGTTGCCTGCGCAGGTCAAGGAGTGCCGGCAGGTCGAGGCCGAACTGCGCGCCAGCTTCGACCACCTGGACACGGACGCCGGGCACCTGAGCAACGGCGCCCGCTTGTTCAGCCGGATCGCCTTTGTGCTGCACGAACTCGACGCCCTGCCGGCCCTGCGCCAGCGCGTCGCCGCCCAGGAAAGCACGGCGGCCGACGCGACGGCGGCGTTTGTCAAACTGATCACCGGCTTGCTGGCGGTGGTGTTCGAGGCGGCCGACAGCGCGACCAACCCCGAAATATCCCGCCTGCTGGTGGCCATGTTCAATTTCATGCAGGGCAAGGAATTTGCCGGCCAGGAGCGCGCTTTTGGCGCCGCCACCTTCGCCTCGGGCCAGACCGACAGCCAGGGCCAGCAGCAGTGGCTGCACCTGATCCAGCAGCAGGAACGCTGCGTCCAGGTGTTCAGCGACTTTTCCACCCCGTCGCTGCGCGAACTCTGGCAGAACGGCCAGGACGCCGCCACCCTGGCAGAGCTGGAACGGCTGCGCCGCATCGCCTGCTCGGCGGCCGCGGGAACGCTGGATCCCAACCTGAGCCAGCGCTGGTTCGACTGCTGCACGCGCCGTATCGACGCCATGAAAACCGTCGAAGACCAGCTCGCCGCCGACCTGCTGCTGCTGTGCGACCAGAAAATTGCACAGGCGCGCGCCGAACTGCAAAACCATCAGATGATTCTGGCGGCCCTGACCAGCCAGGCCGGACCGGCGACGGGGGGCGCCGAGCGCCTGAACCCGGCCGTGATGCCTTACGGGCCCCATCTGGACCGTTCCATCCTCGAGCTGGTGCAGGACCAGGCTAGCCGCCTGCAGGTCATGAGTGATGAGCTGGAGACTGCGCGGGCCTCGCTCAACGAGCGAAAAGTCATCGAACGCGCCAAGGGCCTGCTGATGGCGCACCGCAAACTCAGCGAAGAAGAGGCCTACAAAATGCTGCGGCAGACCGCCATGAGCCAGAACCGCCGGCTGACCGATGTGGCCGAGGCTGTGCTGGCCATGGCCGACTACCTGGCCGCCGGCACGCCCTGATCCCGGCAGGTCCCAGGCCCCGGAAACGCACCGGGTTTGGACGGACCCAGGGTGTCTGCACCACGATGGCGCGCCGCCAGTCCCCCTGGAACCCCCAGCCCTGACCTGCCGGCACGACCTGTTTCACAGGCAGAAGCGGGGCATTTACGCTGCACTGCAACATGCTGGCACGGTTGCTGCTTTAGTTCCTGCATGAACGGGCCAACGGCGGTCCGCTCCAAAAGTCAGCAACGACTTCCCACCGGACAACGGCGTCCATTTCAGCTTGCTTGTGCAGGTCCGAAATGGACGCCGTTTTCGTTTTCAGCTTCAGGTTTTTGTTCTTCTGTTTTGTCACTCAAAGGAGTTCCACATGACGCAAACTTCCCCCACGCCGGCCAAGCCGACCCGCCGTGACTTCATCCGCCAGGCCGGCGCCCTAGGCGGCGCGGCCACCTTCGGTCTGGGCAACCCGGGCGCCTGGGCGGCCGGCTCCGATGCGCCGGAGAAGAAGGAAGTCAAGATCGGCTTCATCCCGCTGACCGATTGCGCCAGCGTGGTCATGGCCTCGGTCATGGGTTTTGACAAAAAACATGGCGTGACCATCATTCCCAGCAAGGAGGCGAGCTGGCCCGGGGTGCGCGACAAGCTGGTCAACGGCGAACTCGACTTCGCCCATGTGCTGTACGGCCTGATTTACGGCGTCCACATGGGAACGGCAGGTCCGAAAAAAGACATGGCCGTGCTGATGAACCTGAACCACAACGGCCAGGCCATCACACTCTCCAAGAAAATCGCCGACAAGGGCGCTGTGGACGGCGCAGGCCTGGCCAAACTGATGGCCTCGGACAAGCGCGAATACACCTTTGCGCAGACCTTCCCCACCGGCACCCATGCCATGTGGCTGTACTACTGGCTGGCTGCCAACGGCATCAACCCGATGAAGGATGCCAAGGTCATCACCGTGCCGCCGCCGCAGATGGTGGCCAACATGCGCATCGGCAACATGGACGGGTTCTGCGTGGGCGAACCCTGGAACCACCGCGCCATCATCGACGGCATCGGCGTGACCGCCACCACCACCCAGGACATCTGGAAGGATCACCCCGAAAAGGTGCTGGGCACCACGGCCGACTTTGCCAAAAAGAACCCGAACACCGCGCGCGCCGTGACCGCCGCCATCATCGAAGCCGGCAAATGGATAGATGCCAGCCTGTCCAACAAGAACAAGATGGCCGAGACGATTGCCGAAAAAAGCTACGTCAACACCAGCGTGGACGCGATCAACCAGCGCATCCTGGGGCGCTACCAGAACGGCATGGGCAAGACCTGGGACGACGCCAACTACATGAAGTTCTTCAACGACGGCTCGGTCAACTTCCCCTACCTGTCCGACGGCATGTGGTTCCTGACGCAGCACAAGCGCTGGGGCCTGATCAAGGACCACCCGGATTACATGGGCATTGCCAAACAGATCAACCAGATCGACATCTACAAGGACGCCGCCGCCGCCGCCAAAGTCAGCGTGCCCAAGGACGTGATGCGCAGCCACAAGCTGATGGACGGCACGGTCTGGGACGGCAAGGACCCGAAAAAGTACGCGGACTCCTTCCGTATCCGGGCCTGATCGGGCCGCATTCAGGAGATCACCATGGTCAGTGCCGTATTCCACAGCCCGCTCGACGCCGCCGCCCCGGCAGCCCGCGGCGGCGACAAGCCCAAGGATGTATCTGCTACATATTTGATAGCTGCAGACGCACATCCCGCGGCGCCTACAACCCCAAAAGACATGAAACCCAGCCTCCCGTCGGCAGCCGCCACCAAATCCTCACGCGATGCTTCCTGGCTCTGGCTGGGCGTCCTGCCGCCGCTGCTCGGACTGGGCCTGCTGCTGCTGGTCTGGGAGCTGGTCTCCATGGGCACCGGCGCGAGCATCCCCTCGCCGAAGGACACCTTCATCCAGGCCATCGAGATCTTCAAGGACCCGTTCTACAGCAAGGGGCCGAACGACCAGGGCGTGGGCTGGAACGTGCTGTCCTCGCTCAAGCGCGTCGCCATGGGCTTCGGCCTGGCCGCCCTTGTCGGCATCCCGGTGGGCTTCATGATCGGCCGTTTCAACTTCCTGAGCCGCATGTTCAACCCGCTGATCAGCCTGCTGCGCCCGGTTTCGCCGCTGGCATGGCTGCCGATCGGCCTGCTGGTGTTCAAGGGTGCCGACCCGGCCGCCATCTGGACCATCTTCATCTGCTCGATCTGGCCCATGATCATCAACACCGCCGTCGGCGTGCAGCGCGTACCGCAGGACTACATGAACGTGGCGCGCGTGCTCAACCTCAGCGAATGGAAGATCGTCACCAAGATCCTGTTCCCGGCGGTGCTGCCCTACATGCTGACCGGCGTGCGCCTGGCCGTCGGCACCGCCTGGCTGGTGATCGTCGCGGCCGAGATGCTGACCGGCGGCGTCGGCATCGGCTTCTGGGTCTGGGACGAGTGGAACAACCTCAACGTCAAGAACATCATCATCGCGATTTTCGTGATCGGCATCGTCGGGCTGGTACTGGAATTTGCACTGATCAAGATCGCCACTGCTTTCACATTCGAAGAGGTGAAGTCGTGAGCGGCCCGACGAGGGGCCCCGGCACGGGGATCGGCGCCCCGGCGAACGGCTTTAACTGCCGACACCTTGCTGTCGATATGCCCATTCAACTTCAGGAGGCAACATCATGAGCGACTCCCTGACCACCAAATACATCGAGATCCAGCATGTCGAGCAGACCTTCAAGACCAAAAAGGGGCCGTTCTGCGCATTGCAGAACATCAACCTCACGGTCGCCAAGGGCGAGTTCGTCGCACTGATCGGCCACTCGGGCTGCGGCAAGTCGACGCTGCTGAACCTGCTCGCCGGCCTGACCATGCCGACGCAGGGCACGCTGCTGTGCGCCAACCGCGAGATCGCCGGCCCGGGCCCGGAACGCGCGGTGGTGTTCCAGAACCATTCGCTGCTGCCCTGGTTGACCTGTTTTGAAAATGTTTACCTGGCCGTCGAGCGGGTGTTCGCCGCGACCGAAAACAAGGCCCAGCTCAAGGCCCGCACCGATGCCGCGCTGGCCATGGTCGGCCTGACGGCCGCCGCGCAGAAACGCCCGGGCGAGATTTCCGGCGGCATGAAGCAGCGTGTCGGCATTGCGCGCGCGCTGTCGATGGAGCCCAAGGTGCTGCTGCTGGACGAGCCCTTTGGCGCGCTCGACGCCCTGACCCGCGCCAAGCTGCAGGACGAATTGCTGCAGATCGTCGCCACCACGCACAGCACGGTGGTGATGGTGACGCACGACGTGGATGAAGCGGTTCTGCTGTCCGACCGCATCGTGATGATGACCAACGGCCCCTCCGCCACCATCGGCGAAGTGCTGAGTGTGGACCTGCCGCGCCCGCGTGACCGGGTCGCCCTGGCCGAAAGTTCGCAGTACCTGCACTACCGCAAGGCGGTCATCGATTTCCTCTACACCCGGCAGGGTCACGTCGAAAAGGCCGCCTGACCGCCCGGCAAGCCGCACACCGCGAGCGGCGGCGCTGTTAAGCTTCATTGCATTGACACTCAATGGAATGACAGACCGATGGCCCTGATTGTGGTGATCGACGACGACGAGGCGATCCGCACCCTGATTGCTGCCGCCCTGCGCTTCGAAGGTTACGAAGTGCTGGAAGCCGAGGACGGGGCCGAGGGTCTGGCCATGGTGCGGGACAACCGGCCGGACCTGGTCGTCAGCGACGTCAACATGCCGGTGCTGGACGGCTTTGCCATGTGCCAGTCCTTGCGCGCCGAACCCGCCATCCAGGCCACGCCGGTGATCCTGCTGACCTCGCTGCAGGAGCGCGCCCATGTGCGTGCCGGCATGACCAGCGGCGCCGACGACTACCTGACCAAACCCATCGATTTCGACGACCTGCTGGCCGCCACCGCCACACAGCTCAACAAGCAGCTGATGCGCCAGTCCGCCCAGGACAACGCCGTCGGCTCCGCCATCAGCGAAGCGCTGCGGGCGCAGGAAAAGAAACTGAGCCAGCTCTACGAAAAAAGGCTTCTGGCCGAACTCGCGGACAAGTGGCCAACGGCGCAGGCGCTGGTGACCGACCAGAAGTTTGCCAGCGCCAGCGTGCTGTTTGTGGACGTGGTGAACTTCCCGATGTTGTCAGAGAAGTTGTCCAGCACCGAGCTCAGCGAGGTGGTGCGCCAGTTCTACAAAAACGCCGGCGACACCCTCTACCTGTTCGGCGCCTTCGACATGCAGTTCGTGGGGGAGGGCCTGCTGGCGGTGTTTGTCGACAGCACCGATACCGACACCGTCAACCACGGGCTGCGCGCCGTCCGGGCCGCGCTCGGCCTGATCGATTCGGCCCAGCGCGTGCAGGTCTTTCTGCAGACCCATTTTGCGGGGCGCTCGCTGCCGCGTTTTGAAGTCTGCGTGGCACTCAACAGCGGCGCCGTCACCCTGACCCGGCTGGAAGACCCGCTGTGGGGCAAGCCGCAAACCCTGCCGGTGGGGGACAGCGTCAGTACCACCCTGCTGCTGCAAAAGCAGGCGACGCAGGCCGGCTGGAAGATTGCCGCCAGCGCGTCCATGCTGCGCGAGGTGGCCGGCGCACTCAAAACCGGCCGGCGCAAACGTTTTGCGCTGTCCGGCCGCAGCAGCGCCATGGACGCCGCCGAGGTGCTCGGCCTTTCCAGCTAGGAAACCTTCCCGCTATTGATTCAGGAGCAGGCCACGCTTGCCTGACAAGGCCTGCGGGCCAAAATCACCTGAAAGAAGAAGACCTTCCCCGGCACCGGCGGCAGGCCCTGGCGCATTCAGGCAAGCCATGACGCCCAATTTTGGTGCGCCTTACAGGACTCTGCCGGGCCCCTCCCCAAGCTAAAACATGGACGCGCCAGGGGTTTTTCAGCCAATCGCACGGATTGGTAACAAAACGATACACTCGGTCTTTTTTATAACCGATAAGTATTCATATGAATTCTATAGTTCTAAGCAGCTACCAACCCATGTATGTGGCGCTGTCCTTCCTGTTTGCCCTGGCGGGATCCTTCGTCGCACTCGCCGCCGCCACCCGGATCAAGCAGGCCGACGGCAGTTTCAGCACGGCCAACACCCTGACGGCCGGTTTGGCCTTGGGCGGCATCGGCGTGTGGGCCATGCACTTCATCGGCATGCTGGCGCTCAAGCTCGATGTGGCCAGCAGTTACGCCATGGTCGAAACCGGCGTGTCCCTGCTCGCGGCCATCCTGGCCGCTTCGCTGGCCCTGGGCTACGTCGCCCGCGCGCCGCAGCGCGTGAGCCGGATGCTGGTGGCGGGCGCCCTGCTCGGCATGAGCGTGGTGGTGATGCACTACCTGGGCATGTATGGCATGAAGATAGGCGGCTACATCCAGTGGGACTACGCGCTGGTTGCCGCATCCATCGTGATTGCGGTGCTGGCCGCGACCGCCGCCCTCTGGCTGGCCTTCAACACCGCGACCCTGGCCACACGCATCGGCGCCGCCCTGGTGATGGCCGTGGCCGTTTGCGCCATGCACTACACCGGCATGGCGGCCGCGGAATTTGTCTGCACCACCGCCAATCGCAGTGCCATTCCGCAAGGATTCGGCTACGTCAGCTCCTTCAGCATCTCCTCACTGGTGATCATCGCCGCCCTGTCCATGGTGTTCCTGATTGCCATGAGCCTGTTGTTCCAGCCGGCTGCCGCAGCGAAGGGCCAGAGGCTGCAGGTCAAACCTTCGCGCGGCTAAGGCGGGAGCGCACCGCCTTCCTGCGCGGCAAACGCCCTTTTGGTGCGCGGCCTGAGCCTGCACCGCCGGTCCTGCACCGGCCCTCACCGCAGGCGGTCCGTGCCCTGCACACTGCCAGACTGAAAACGCCTCCCGCTGGCCCTGTCCACGGGGGGCGTTGCCCCTTGGCGACCCTGGCAAACACCCTCCCCGTCCTTGCCCGCCCGCTTGCCACAGCCTGTGGCACAGCTTTTGCATGAATGCTCGCGGGCGCAACGCCGCGCCCACCCCGGCCTCCACGCCGCGGGTTCTGCGTACAACGACGTGCGCATTGGTGTCCCTCATCACCGGCAACAGCCGGGTCCCTGTCCTGCAGGAGAGAGCATCATGGTTTTGACCTCCCCCTTTTTGCAAGCCGGCATGGCTTCGGCGCATGCCCCGGCTACACAGCATTCCCTTGGAGTGGCACGATGAAAAAATCCAGACTGGTCATGGTCGGCAACGGCATGGCAGGTGTACGCACGCTCGAGGAGCTGCTCAAGGTCGCCCCCGATCTTTACGACATCACGGTTTTCGGCGCCGAGCCGCATCCCAACTACAACCGCATCCTGCTGTCGCCGGTACTGGCCGGCGAGCAGACGCTCGACGAGATCGTCCTGAACAGCTGGGACTGGTACACCGACAACCACATCACGCTGCATGCCGGCAAAAAGGTGGTCGAGGTGGACCGCGTCAAACGCATCGTGCGCGCCGTGGATGCCGACGGCGGCGTCACCGAGGAAGAATACGACCGCCTGCTGATGTGCACCGGTTCCAACCCCTTCATCCTCCCCGTGCCGGGCAAGGACCTGCAGGGCGTGATCGCCTACCGCGACATCGCCGACACCAACGCCATGATTGACGCGGCCACCAAATACAAAAAAGCCGTGGTCATCGGCGGCGGCCTGCTCGGCCTGGAGGCCGCCAATGGCCTGATGCTGCGCGGCATGGACGTCAGCGTGGTGCATGTGATGCCGACGCTGATGGAACGCCAGCTCGACAGCGTGGCCGGCAAGCTGCTGCAGAAATCGCTGGAAGACCGCGGCCTGACCTTCCTGATGGGCGCGCAGACCCAGGAGCTGGTGGGCGGCGCGGATGGCCGCGTCACCGCCATCAAATTCAAGGACGGCAGCGAAGTGGCCGCTGACCTCGTGGTGATGGCGGTCGGCATCCGCCCGAACACCGAACTCGCCGAAAAAATGCGCCTGCACTGCAACAAGGGCATCGTCGTCAACGACACCATGCAGACCGTGACCGACGCCCGCATCTACTCGGTCGGTGAATGCGCGGCACACCGCGGCATCGCCTACGGCCTGGTCGCGCCGCTGTTCGAGCAGGCCAAGGTCGCGGCCAACCACCTGGCGCAGTTCGGCATCGGCCGCTACACCGGCTCGCTGACCTCCACCAAGCTCAAGGTTACCGGCATCGACCTGTTCTCGGCCGGCGAATTCATGGGCGGCGAAGGCACGGAAGAAATTGTCATGAGCGACCCCTTCGGCGGCGTCTACAAAAAGCTGGTGATCCGGGACGACAAGCTGATCGGCGCCTGCCTCTATGGCGACACCGTGGATGGCTCGTATTACTTCAAGCTGCTGCGCGACGGCCGCAGCGTCGGCGACATCCGCGACCGCCTGATGTTCGGCGAGTCCAACATCGGCGACGCCGGCCATGAAGGCCACAACAAGGCGGCGGCCATGCCCATGGAAGCCGAAGTCTGCGGCTGCAACGGCGTGACCAAGGGCACCATCTGCAAGGCGATCAAGGAAAAAGGCCTGTTCACGCTCGACGAGGTGCGCAAACACACCAAGGCCAGCGCCTCCTGCGGCTCCTGCACCGGCCTGGTCGAGCAGATCCTGATGGCCACCGCCGGCGGCGACTACTCGGCCACGCCCAAGCTCAAAGCCATGTGCGGCTGCACCGACCACGGCCACCAGGCGGTGCGTGATGCCATCCGCAACAACCGGTTGATGACGATTGCCGACACTTTCAGGTTCATGGACTGGAAGACGCCCAATGGCTGCGCCAGCTGCCGCCCGGCCGTCAACTACTACCTGATCAGCACCTGGCCCAAGGAAGCGAAAGACGATCCGCAAAGCCGCTACATCAACGAACGCAGCCATGCCAACATCCAGAAAGACGGTACCTACAGCGTGATTCCGCGCATGTGGGGCGGCGAAACCACGGCCAGCGAGCTGCGCCGCATCGCCGATGCGGTGGACAAGTACAAGATCCCGACGGTCAAGGTCACCGGTGGCCAGCGCATCGATTTGCTGGGCGTGAAAAAGGAAGACCTGCAAAACGTCTGGAAGGACATCGGCATGCCTTCGGGCCACGCCTATGCCAAGGCCCTGCGCACGGTGAAAACCTGCGTCGGCAGCGAGTGGTGCCGCATGGGCACGCAGGACAGTACGCAAATGGGCAAGGACCTGGAGCGCGCGATGTGGCGCATGTACGCGCCGCACAAGGTCAAGTTCGCGGTGAGCGGTTGCCCGCGCAACTGCGCCGAGTCCGGCATCAAGGACGTCGGCATCATCGGCGTCGATTCCGGCTGGGAGATGTACATCGCCGGCAACGGCGGCATCAAGACCGAGGTCGCGCATTTCTTCACCAAGCTGAAAACCGCCGCCGAGGTGCTCGAGTACACCGGCGCCTTCTGCGAGCTGTACCGCCAGGAAGGCTGGTACCTGGAGCGCACGGTGCACTACGTGAACCGCGTCGGCCTCGACTACGTGAAGAAAAAAATCCTCGAGGACCACGAGGGCCGCAAGAAGCTCTGGGAACAGCTGCAGTTTGCGCTCGACGGCGAACCCGATCCGTGGTTCGAACTGAAGGAAGCCGCTGTCGACACGCGGCAGTTTTCCGCCCTTCCCGCCTGAATCGGGCGATGTCCAGTATGACCACACCGATGACTTCTCATCTTCAGCGCCGCGTGTTCTGCGGCTTGACACTGGCTGCGCTGCTGCCGGCCCAGGCCCAGGTGGCCGGACTCGGCGACGCCATCAACAAGGCCGGACGCCAGCGCATGTTGTCGCAGCGCATGGCCAAGGCCTGGTTCGGCATGGGCCAGGGCATACAGGCCGAATCGGCACGCCGCGTGCTGGACCAGTCCATGGCCCTGTTCGACCGCCAGCAGGTCGAACTCAAGACCTTCGCACCGGCCGGAGACACCCGCGACACCTACGTGTTGCTGGAGTCCGCCTGGTCGGACTACAAAAGCCTGCTGGTCGGCGCCCTGCCTTCGCAGGATCGGGCCAAGGCCGTGCTGGATCAGGCCGGCAAGGTGCTGGCCCTGGCGCACAAGGGCACCGGGCTGTTCGAGCAGCAGGCCGGCAAACCCGGCGCGAAACTGGTCAACGTTGCCGGCCGCCAGCGCATGTTGTCCCAGCGCATGGCCCAGTTTTACCTGGCCAGCCACTGGAACGTGGACAGCGCCTCGAGCCTGCGTGAAATCAACAAGGCCCGTGAAGAATTCGTGCCCGCGCTGGAGTTGTTGCGCAACGCACCGGAAGCAACCGCCGAAATCAGGCAGGAACTGGCCCTGGCCGACAACCAGTGGCTGTTCTTCGACAACGCGCTGAAGGCCCGCGTCAGCGGCGCCAAGGCTGCCAACGACGTTTTTGTCAGCAGCGAAAACCTGCTTCAGGTCATGGACCGCGTGACCGGCATGTATGCCCGTGTGCTGGGATAGAAAAAAAGAAGGACATCCTCATGAGTGAATGGAAAAAAATCTGCCTGGTCACCGACATCCCGGTGCTGGGCGCGCGCCGGGTGGCGCGGGAACGCGGCATGGCGGTGGCTGTGTTTCGCAATGCCGAGGATCAGGTCTTCGCGCTGCTGGACCGTTGCCCGCACAAGGGCGGCCCCCTGAGCCAGGGCATCGTGTTCGGCACCAGCGTGGCCTGCCCGCTGCATAACTGGACCATAGGCCTGGCCAACGGCTGCGCCCAGGGCGCGGACGAAGGTTGCACCCCGAAATTTGCCTGCAAGGTGGAGGCCGGCCAGGTGCTGCTGGACTCGTCGGAACTGGCCACGCTGGCCCTCGACCTGGCACCGCCGCGCGCCGGCCCCTGCGCTTCCACCGGCGCGCTGGGCGACCAGACTTTCGAGGTGCAGGCAGCACACACCGCCTGATGAACCGGGAAACCAAATCCACCAGCCCTGACTGTGGCGTCGGCTGCGATCTCGCGGCTGAAGCCGCGGATTGCCTGGCGATCACCATGAGACACCGCAGCCGGTGTGCAACCCGCCATGACTGAGACGCGCTCTACCTGCCCCTATTGCGGCGTCGGCTGTGGGGTGATCATCGAGTCGCAGGGCGACGAAATCACCGGTGTGCGCGGCGACCCGGCGCACCCGGCCAATTTCGGGCGGCTGTGCACCAAGGGGGCGACCCTGCACCTGACCGCATCCCCGGCCGTGACGCGCCAGACCCGGCTGCTGCACCCGATGCAACGCATGCAGCGCGGCGGCGTGCCGCAGCGCATAGGCTGGGACACGGCACTTGATGTGGCCAGTGATGGTTTCGCGCGCATCATCCGCGAGCACGGACCGGATGCGGTCGGCTTTTACATCTCCGGCCAGTTGCTGACCGAGGACTACTACGTCTTCAACAAACTCGCCAAGGGCCTGATAGGCACCAACAACGTCGACACCAACTCGCGCCTGTGCATGAGCAGCGCGGTGGCGGGCTACAAGCAGACCCTGGGCGCCGATGCGCCACCCGCCTGCTACGACGACGTCAAGCACGCGCAGTGCATTTTCATCGTCGGCAGCAACACCGCCTACGCGCACCCCATTTTGTTCCGGCGCATCGAAGATGCCAAAGCCGCGAACCCGGCCATGAAGATCATCTTCTGCGACCCGCGCCGCACCGACACCGCGGGCATCGCCGACCTCTACCTGCCGCTCCAGCCCGGCACCGACGTGGCGCTGTTCAACGGCATGCTGCACATCATGTTGTGGGAAGGCTGGACCCAGCCGGCCTGGATCGCCGCACACACGGGCGGCTTCGACGCGCTGAAAACCACGGTGCGCGACTACACGCCCGACCTGGTGTCGCAGACCTGCGGCATCACGAAAGACGACCTGTTCACCGCGGCGAAGCTGTTCGCCACCTCCGCCGCCACCCTGAGCCTGTATTGCCAGGGCCTGAACCAGTCGAGCAGCGGCACCGCGAAAAACGCGGCACTGATCAACCTGCACCTGGCCACCGCACACATCGGCAAACCCGGCGCCGGTCCCTTTTCGCTGACCGGCCAGCCGAATGCCATGGGCGGGCGCGAGGTCGGCGGTCTCGCGAACCTGCTGAGCGCGCACCGCGACCTGGCCAACCCCCAGCACCGCGCCGAAGTCGCCGCGCTTTGGGGCATTCCCTCAGTTCCCGACAAACCCGGCAAGACCGCGGTCGAGATGTTCCAGGCCGCGGCCGACGGCGAGATCAAGGCGCTGTGGATTGCCTGCACCAACCCGGCCCAGTCCATGCCCGACCAGGCCACCGTGCGCCGCGCGCTGCAGCGCGCCGAACTGGTGGTGGTGCAGGAAGCTTTTGCCACACCCGCCACCTGCGACTATGCCGACCTGCTGCTGCCGGCCACCACCTGGGGCGAAAAAACCGGCACCGTGACCAACAGCGAGCGCCGCATCAGCCGGGTGCGGCCGGCGGTGGCGCCGCCCGGCGAGGCGCGCCACGACTGGGCGATTGCCGTGGCCTTGGCGCAGCGATTGGAGACATTGCTGCCGGTGCAAAAAATCAGCACGCTGTTTCCCTGGGCCACCGATGGCGACAGCGCTGCGGTGGAAGCCATCTGGAACGAACACCGTGAGTCCACGCGCGGCCGGGATCTCGACATCACCGGCATGAGTTATGCCATGCTCGAAGCCGCGCCGCAGCAGTGGCCGCTCAAGGAAGGTGAAAACACCGGCAAGGTGCGGCTGTACGAAGACGGCATCTTCCCGACCGGCGACGGCAAGGCGCGTTTCGTCAACACCGTCTACCAGCCGGTGGCCGAGCCGCGCGAATCACGTTACCCCTTTTCGCTCACCACCGGCCGGCTGCGTGACCAGTGGCATGGCATGAGCCGCACCGGCACGCTGGGGCGCCTGTTTGGCCATGTGGCCGAGCCATGCCTCCAGATGAATGCGCAGGACATGGCAAGGCGCCTGCTGAAAGACGGCGACCTGGTGTATGTCACCTCCAAACGCGGCTCCATCGTGGTGCCCTTGCAGGCCTCGCCTGAAGTGGCGGTCAGCCAGGCTTTCATGGCCATGCACTGGGGCGAGGAATACCTGAGCGGCCGGTCCAGCAGTGGCGAACGGCTGACCGGCGTCAACGCGATCACGACCTCGGCCTATTGCCCCAGCTCGAAACAGCCCGAACTCAAACACGCGGCCGTCAAGGTCCTCAAGGCCGAACTGCCCTGGTCGCTGCTGGCCATGGCCTGGTTGCCGGACGGCGGGGCGCTCGCCGCGCGCGAACAGCTCAAGCCGCTGATGGCCAGCTTTGCCTTCAGCAGCTGCGTGCCGTTTTCCAATGAGGTGCCATTGGGCGAAGCCGGCAGGCAACGCGCCGGCGTGCTGTTCCGGGCCGCCGGTTTTGAGGCGCCGCCGGCCGGCATGCTGGAAAAAATCGAAGCCATCCTGGGCCTGGACGGCGCCGACGTGCTGCGTTACGCCGACAAGAAGAAAAGCCAGCACCGCAGTGCGCGCCTGGTGCGAAAAGGCGAGCAGGCCGAACTCAGCGGCTTTGTGCTGGCCGGTGATGTCAGCGCGCAGGCCTGGATCAAGACCCTGCTGCAGGACGAGTTGCCGGCGCAAAGTTACGGCCGGCTGCTGCTGCTCCCGGGTGCCAGCGCGCCGCTGGCCTTGCAGTCACGCGGCAAACCGGTATGCACCTGTTTCAGCGTCACCGATGCCGAGATCGGCGCCTGCCTGGCCGGGATCACGGCGGCCGTTGGCGGTGCTGGCCGGCTCGCCAGCGACGAAGACCGGCTGCTCGCCCTGCAGGACAAACTCAAGTGCGGCACCAACTGCGGCTCCTGCGTCCCCGAGATCAAACGCCTGATCCGTACCGCGGCCCAGGCCGGTCCGGCCGCGTCAGACCCCGGCGAGCGCCGGGTGATCCCCATCAAGGTGCTGGCCTGAAACATCCCGGCTTAAGCTCATAACGGCAAGTTATCTGCCTTCGCCGACAATCAGACATGTCCATCGCTCAGTACATCAAGGTCATAGGCCGCGGCAAGGACGGCGCCCGGCCGCTCACGCGTGAGCAGGCCGCCGACCTGTTCGGCCAGGTGCTCGACGGCACGGTGACCGACCTGGAGACAGGCGGCTTTTGCCTGGCCATGCGCATCAAGGGCGAAACGCCGGAAGAAATGGCCGGTTTCCTGGACGCGACCTACCAGCGCATGGCGCGTTTCCCGGCCAGCGAACGGCCGGTGGTGGTGCTGCCCAGCTACAACGGCGCGCGCAAACTGCCGGTGCTGACGCCGCTGCTGGCGCTGCTGCTGGCGCGTGAAGGCCTGCCGGTGCTGGTGCACGGCACGGCCACCGAAAGCAGCCGGGTTTTCACGTCGGATGTGCTCGCAGCCCTGGATATCCATGCGCTGACAGCGATCAAAACCATAGCGTCGGGTGAGGTGGTGTTTGCCCCCACCGAACTGCTGTGCCCCGGCCTGAAACGCCTGCTGGACGTGCGGCGCACTGTCGGCCTGCGCAACCCGGCCCACAGCCTGGTCAAGATCATGAAGCCCTGTCTCGGCCAGGCGCTGGTGGTCAGCAGCTACACCCATCCCGAATACGCGATTTCCATGGGCCAGACCTTCGAGCTGATCGCCGCGGACGCCCTGCTGCTGCGCGGCACCGAAGGCGAGGTGGTGGCCGACGCGCGCCGCACGCCGCAAATGGAAGCTTTTGTCAAAGGCCGGCGCACGCGGCTGCAGGACTTCCAGCCCGGCACCCTGGCCAGCGTCCCGGACCTGCCGGCGGCCATCGACAGCCACAGCACCGCGGCCTATATCCGCGCGGTGATGTCGGGCGCCGTTGCCGTGCCCGCATCGATCGCCAGCCAGGTGGAACATATCTTGCAACTGACATCCCCACCATGACAAGCGCCAAACACAGCTCTTCCCCGAACGGCCGCTGCACCCTGGTGGGCGCCGGCCCGGGCGACCCGGAGCTGCTCACGCTCAAGGCACTCAAGGCCATCCAGGCCGCCACCGTGCTGCTGGTCGACGACCTGGTCAGCGACGAGATCGTGGCGTATGCCAGGCCCGGTGCCCGCATCGTGCATGTGGGCAAACGCGGCGGCTGCAAGTCCACGCCCCAGGAGTTCATCGAAAAACTCATGATCATGGCCGCGCGCGAGGGCGAAATGGTCGTGCGCCTCAAGGGCGGCGACCCCTTCATCTTCGGCCGCGGCGGCGAGGAGGTCGAGCACCTGCAGGCCGCCGGCATCGCCGTGACGGTCATCAACGGCATCACCGCCGGCCTGGCCGCCGTCACCTCGCTGGGCGTGCCGCTCACGCATCGCCAGCATGCGCACGGCGTGGTGTTTGTCACCGGCCATGCCAAACCGGGCGACGCCGGCACCGACTGGCGCGCGCTGGCCGACACCGCCTGCAAGGCCAAACTCACGCTGGTGATCTACATGGGCGTCAGTGGCGCAGGCCGCATCCAGGACGAGCTGCTGACCGGCCTGCCCGCCAGCACGCCGGTGGCGGTGATCCAGAACGCCACGCTGGCCAGCCAGCGCCACATCACCACCACCCTGGGCGAGCTGGCCCAGGCGATCGGCGAGTCCGGCCTGGCCAGCCCGTCGGTCATCGTGGTCGGCGACGTGGTCAGCGGCATCGCCGCGGCGGCAGAACTGCCCGAGCAGTTCCGGGTCGCCTGAGCGTTAAGGGGATCTGGCTGTCCAGAGAACGCAACCCGATCGGTAGCCGCTCCTATATGCGTATTCCTCTATTCTCACTTCGTTGATATGCTGGGAAGACAACAAGGGAAACAAAAATGGGAATCAAGTACGGAGCACATGCTGAAGACATCATCGATGTATCCGGCGTGAGCTCACGTCAAAGAAGGAGAAAGCTGACCTTCGCTTTGGCAGTAGTGGCCATCACATCCGCATGCATATGGACCGCCTATCTTTGGTACGGCAAACCTCGCTTGAATCAGCATCGGATGAATTTGGCTCTCAGCGCCCTTGCTGCCACAAGCGAAGACTGGAGAAAAGAAGTCAATAGAGCCATGGCTTTGCCCCGTGAGCAAATGCTTTTGGCCACCTTCGACTCGTTGAACACCCCAAGCAAAGACCTTGACGAGACGCTACGTGTCAATGGCGCACGGGCAGCTTTGGATACGGCTGTTGCCGAAGGTAGTGATGAGGCGAGGCTCATCCTCGGAAAGGCACTTCGGGACGGGACTTTTGGGACAAAAGACAGTGTCGCGGCTCTTCGCGAGTTTGATCTCGCCCGCGCCAGTAGCGACCCGGGCGTGAGAGCAGGGAATTCCGATGCTCTTTACATACACGCACTCATGCTTTCAGAGGGCCTTGGGGTCAATCTGGACCTTGAGGCATCCGCGGCAGCGGCACGACGTGCGGGAGAAGGCGCCAGTGGGCCACGACTCAAACAGATCGCCAATCAAGCACTTTGGGGATCAGGCGTCTTTAAGAAGGGAAAAGAGCCCGAATGGGCGGGGCGCATGGCCCAACGACTGGTTGCCGCCGGCGACCATTCGGCATTCAGGATCGGGGTAGCAAGCTGTGATCGGTTACACGAAATAGTCCTAGATCCTCAGAAGGCTAATCTCGGGCTTGATGAGGCTATAAAGCGCGGCAATGCTTGTAGAGAACCTTGGATCAAAGATGCAGCCGTGGCCGGCTATAAACCCGCCATGGCCGACTACGCCAATGCTGTGCTCTCTGGGGACGGGAACGTTGAACTCGCAATTCAGTGGTTTGAAGCAGCAGGCACAGAACGCTCGAACGCTGACAATTACCAATATGGCGTACTCAAAGCTCTTTCCGCTGCTGACCTAAATGCAGTCGCGTCTGGCGTCAAGATCATGTGGGATGCACTCAAAGAAGAGAAAAAGTCTGAATATCCAGGCACTTTCACCTCCTTCAACGACGTGCTCCTTCTCATTAGTCGAATGCAAAATGCGTTGGGGAACGCAGACGGTTACTCGCGGAAGAATTTTGCGATAGCGCTTTTAGCGCAGGGGGAGCTGGAAGGCTCGACGCTAGAAACAATTAAAGCCATGCAAACCGACATGGGGATGGATTACTTGAGGCTGCTAGCCCGGTCGTCAGAAATCCTTCGGACTGCCTCCCTCGTTGCCGAGGCGGTTCGCGCTAATAAGCCGTTTGGTGAAGTGGCCCAAGCACGGCCAGCGGAGAAACTGGTTCCATTTAGCGGAAAGCTCGATCGGCCAACCCAGAGCGACCCAGAGCAGCAAGCAAAAACCGGCTATCTTGCCGGGACGAAAAATGCCGCCTCAGGTGGGCTATCAACGTTCACTGTTGACAACGCCAGCGGTGAACGCGATGCGATAGTTCGGCTTTATATCGGTGGCAAAAAGCCAGCGGCAAGAAACTTCTACGTTAAGTTTGGTGAAAAATTCACTGCCAAATCGTTGACGCCGGGGACCTACGCAATGCGGTACCGCTTCGTCGGCAGTGACGATACATTTGAGGCGGACAAGCCATTTATGTTGAGCGAAACTGCCACCGAAAGCGGCCGCCGCTTCTCAAACGTCACCCTTTACAAAGTTCGCGACGGAAACATGACGACCAAAAAGGTCCCAGCGGGAGAGTTCTAATTTGCAAACGTCGAACTAGTTGCATCGACGCTACACCGTAGCGTGCCCGGCTACACTCCCCAGCTGACACATCCGTGGGAGCGGGGCCATGCTTGAAAAACTCAATGAGCTGACCGAAAGCCATGGCGAGCTGCGTCGCGGCAGCGGCATGGTCAGCGGCGTGATTGCGCTCAGCCTGGGCATCCTGAGCTTTCTGGGCGTGCTCGCCTTCCACTTCCCCGAATACCTGACCACCCCCGAACTGCGCAAAAGCTACGATGTGGACAGCATCCGCATGCTCATGTTCGCGGCGCTGGTGATCGCCGGCGGCATCTCCCTGGTCAACATCATCTTCAAGCGTTCGCGCTGGCTGTCCGGCGCGGCCTTCCTGCTGGTGGCAGCCACGGCGCTGCTGGGGGGCCACAAGGTCCCGGTGAACGACTTTGCCGACAACACGCCCTACATCGGGCTGGACTGGTTCATCCTGGACCTGCTGGGCTCCTCGCTGATTTTCATCTTCATTGAAAAGCTGTTTGCGCTGCGCAAGGACCAGCCGGTGTTCCGCGCCGAGTGGCAAACCGACTTCCACCATTTCGTGGTCAACCACATGCTGGTCGGTTTCATGCTGCTGGCGACCAACCTGCTGGTGCACAAGTTCTTCGGCTGGGCCGGCAACGAAGGCGTGCGTGGCTGGGTCGAGGGCCTGCCGTTCTGGGCCGGAGTCTTGCTGATCGTGCTGGTGGCAGATCTGGTGCAGTACTGGACGCACCGCGCCTACCACGAGGTGCCGCTGCTGTGGCGGCTGCATGCGGTGCACCACAGCGTCAAGAGCATGGACTGGCTGGCGGGCTCGCGCCAGCACATCGTGGAAGTCCTGATCACCCGCACCCTGGTTCTGGCGCCGATTTACGTGCTGGGGTTTTCCAAGGAAGTGATCGACGCCTACATCGTCATCGTCGGCTTCCAGGCGGTGTTCAACCATGCCAATGTCAGCGTGCGGCTGGGTCCGCTGCGTTATGTCATCGTCACGCCCAACTTTCACCACTGGCACCACAGCCAGGACCAGGAAGCGCTGGACCGCAACTACGCGGCGCACTTCGCCTTCATCGACCACCTGTTCGGCACGGCCGTCAAAAGCACCCGTCTCTGGCCCGAGCGTTACGGCGTGCTCGGGGACTATGTGCCCAACGGCTTTTTCAGGCAATTCAAGTTTCCTTTCACCTGGAAAGGCTGAGTTTGCCGGGCACCGCAGTCGCTCTTTTTTTGATAGCTGCCTGCGCTTGCCAGTCATGGGCTGGAGACTGATTTGACTCACAAATTTGACGTGGTGGTGATAGGCGCGGGAGCCGCCGGCCTGTTCTGCGCCGGCCTGGCCGGCCAGCGCGGCCTCAAGGTGCTGCTGCTGGACCACAGCGAGAAGGTGGCCGAAAAAATCCGCATCTCGGGCGGCGGCCGCTGCAATTTCACCAACCGCGATGCCACGCCGGTCAACTTCGTCAGCGAGAACCCGCATTTCTGCCGCTCGGCGCTGTCGCGCTACACGCCGCAGGACTTCATCGCGCTGCTGCAGCGCCACGGCGTGCCATTTCATGAAAAACACAAGGGCCAGCTGTTTTGTGACCGTTCGGCCGAAGACATCATCAGCCTGCTGCTGGCCGAATGTGCGGCCGGCGGCGTCACGCGCTGGCAGCCCTGCCGGGTGTCAAGCATCGAATATGCTGCCAGCCCAGACGGGACAAGCGCAGGCAGCTATCAAATCAGGAGCGACCGGGGGCCCATCGAGGCGCCGCAAGTTGTCATCGCCACCGGCGGCCTGTCGATTCCCAAGATAGGCGCGACAGATTTCGGTTACCGCATCGCCAAGCAGTTCGGCCTGCGCCTGGTCGAACCGCGCGCCGGCCTGGTGCCGCTGACCTTCGACGGCGAAGCCTGGGCGCCCTACGCCCAGCTGTCCGGCCTGGCGCTGCCGGTGCTGATTGAAACCGGCCCGGCCGACGCGACCCCGAAACAGCGCAAAAAAGCCGTGGTGTTTGCCGAAGACTTGCTGTTCACGCACCGCGGCCTGAGCGGGCCGGCGGTGCTGCAGATCTCCAGCTTCTGGCGCGAAGGCCAGCCGGTGCGCATCAACCTGGCGCCCGGCGTGGACCTGCCCACGCTGCTGCTGCGCGCCAAGGCCAGCTCGAAAAAGCTGATTGCCAACGAGCTGGGCACCCTGGTGCCCGGCCGGCTGGCCGACGCCTGGGCCAGCCGCGACCCGGCCTGGCAAAAGCCGGTCAGCGAGGCCACCGACAAGGCCCTGACGACGCTGGCAGAGCGGCTGGCCGACTGGCAATTGATTCCCAATGGCACCGAAGGCTACAAAAAGGCCGAGGTCACCCTGGGCGGCGTCGACACCCGCGATTTGTCGTCCCAGACCATGGAAGCCAAGCAGCCCGGCCTGTATTTCATCGGCGAGGTGGTCGACGTCACCGGCTGGCTCGGCGGTTACAACTTCCAGTGGGCCTGGGCCAGCGCCCATGCCTGTGCCGAGGCCCTGGCGCAAAAACACCACACCTCCCCGACCCCGCCCCCGTCTTGACCGGTCGGGGCCGCGGGTCGGGCTCTGCCCGCAGGCGCGGCGGCCCCCTTTGGAGACAGGGAGTTTCACGCAGTGAACGACTGTAGGGGTGCTATAATCTCAGGCTTTGCTAGCAAACCCGCGTCCGGCCTGATCCTGATCAGATCGCATGGCTACCAAGACGCATATTTTTGGACCCCTTCGACAATGACGACCATTCGTGTAAAAGACAATGAGCCCTTCGACGTGGCACTGCGCCGTTTCAAGCGCACCATCGAAAAACTCGGCCTGCTGACCGACCTGCGCGCCCGCGAGTTTTACGAGAAGCCCACCGCCGAGCGCAAGCGCAAGAAGGCTGCCGCCGTCAAGCGCAACTACAAGCGCATCCGCTCGATGCAGTTGCCCAAGAAGCTGTACTAAACCGTACACGCCTCACGGCAATCCAAAGCCCGCAAGAGGACGCTCTGCGGGCTTTTGTGTTTCTGCCGCCCTTGTGACCTTTTCAATTTCCCTGGAGACCGCCATGTCCCTCAAAGACCAGATCACCGAAGACATGAAAACCGCCATGCGCGCCAAGGACAGCGAGCGCCTGGGCACCATCCGCCTGCTGCTGGCCGCGCTCAAGCAGAAAGAGGTCGATGAACGCGTGGTGCTGGACGACGCCGCCGTGATCGCCATCGTCGACAAACTGATCAAGCAGCGCAAGGACTCGCTGGAAGCCTTCCAGAAGGCCGAACGCAAGGACCTGGCCGACAAGGAGGCCGCCGAACTGGTGGTGCTGCAGGCCTACCTGCCGGCCCGCCTGAGCGCCGACGAAGTCGCTGCCGAGGTCAGGGCCATCGTCACCGCACTCGGGGCCACAGGCCCCGGCGACATGGGCAAGGTCATGGGCGCGGTGAAAGCCAAACTCGCCGGCAAGGCCGACATGGGCCAGGTGTCGGCCGCGGTGAAGGCTGCGCTGGCGGGTTGATATTTAGGGACGCAGAAAGCAGCGCCGCGTGCTTCTTCGGTCGCGGGCATCTAGCCCGCTCCGTCAGGAGCCAGCCACCTTCATCCGGTTGATCAGGATGGAGCCCACGCTTTTCGCGCCGTAGTTGTAGACGTCGGCACCGACAGCCTCAATGCCCATCAGCATGTCCTTGAGGTTGCCGGCAATCGTGATCTCTTCCACCGGAAAGGCGATCTTCCCTTTCTCGACCCAGAAGCCGGACGCACCGCGCGAATAATCGCCGGTCACATAGTTCACGCCCTGCCCCATCAGCTCGGTCACGAACAGGCCGGTGCCCAGTTTTTTGAGCATGGCATCGAGGTCGTCACCGGCTTTCGTCTGGCGGCTGCTCATGACCAGGTTGTGCGATCCGCCGGCGTTGCCTGTGGTTCGCATGCCCAGCTTGCGCGCCGAGTAGGTGCTCAAAAAGTAGCCGCGCACAATGCCGGCGTCCACCACCGTGCGCGCCCGGGTCTTGACGCCTTCTTCATCGAAGGGTGAGCTGCCCTTGCCCTTTTTGACAAACGGGTCTTCGCTGATGTCGATGTGCGCCGGGAACGCCGGCTTGCCCAGGCTGTTCAGCAAAAACGTGCTCTTGCGGTAGAGCGCGCCGCCGCTGATGGCCTGCACAAAGCCGCCCAGCAGGCCGGCCGCCAGCGGCGACTCGAACAGCACGGGGCACTGCGTGGTCTTGATCTTGCGGCTTTTCAGGCGCGATAGCGCGCGTTCGGCAGCGTAGCGGCCCACCGCCTGCGCGCTGGCCAGTTCGCTGGCGTCGCGCATGGAGCTGTACCAGGCATCCCGCTGCATCTGGCTGCCCTTGCCGGCAATCGCCGCGGCCGAAATGCTGTGCCGCGAACTCGCATAACCGCCGCGGAAACCGCGTGTGTGGGCACTGAAAAAATGGCTTTGCTGGGCCGACACGCCGGCGCCTTCGCTGTTGGTGATCAGCTTGCTGGTGTCGAAGGCTGCGGCTTCGCATTCCAGCGCCAGCGCGGCAGCGCCGGCCGAATCGATGGCCCAGGGATGGAACAGGTCCAGGTCGGGATGTACCCGCGCGATATCGCGGTCGGCCGGCAGGCCGGAGGTTTTGTCCTCGGCGGTGAAACGCGCAATGTCGTAGGCCGCCTGCACGGTCTGCTCAATCGCCGCTTTGGAAAAATCGCTGGTCGCGGCATTGCCGCGTTTTTGCCCCACATACACCGTGATGCCCAGCGACTTGTCGCGGTTGCGCTCGACGTTCTCCAGCTCGCCCTTGCGCACGCTGACACTCAGGCCGCAGCCTTCAGAGGCTTCTGCCGCGGCGTCGGTGGCGCCTATCTTTTTGGCGTGGGCCAGGGCGCTGTCGACCAGGCCTTCGAAGAAATCGCGGTGGTAACTGAAGCCCGACTCGGGGGCGGAAGCGGCGGATGTTGTCTTGAGGGTCTTTGGGGTCATATGGGTAGCTATGATACTGACTGCTATGAATACCAAGACTCCCAAGGCCATCAAGGGCTACTGGTCCAACGGACGCTTCGTGAAACCCGAAGAAATTGCGCTGGAAGAAGTCGGCCCGCCGAGCAAAACCCAGCTCAAGGCCGAGGCCGACGAAAAACAGGCGCTCGGCGAAGCGCTGCTGACCCTGCGCGCCGACCTGATGGCCAAGCTCGACCTGCCCGAAAAGCTGCTCGATGCGATTGCCGAGGCGAAAAAGATCACCAATTTCGAGGGCAAGCGCCGCCAGATGCAGTTCATCGGCAAGCTGATGCGCCCGCTGGACACCGAACCGATACGTGCCGCCATCGACGAGCAGGCCAACGGCTCGGCGCAGCTGACGCTGGCGCTGCACCTGGCCGAGCAGTGGCGCGACAAGCTGATCGCCTCCGACGACGCGCTCGGTGACTGGCTGACCGAACACCCGGACACCGATTCGCAGCAGTTGCGCGCCCTGATTCGCCAGGCCCGCAAGGACGCCAAACCCGAGAAGCCCGGCGCGGCGCCGCGCCATGGCAAGTCCTACCGCGAAATTTTCCAGCTGGTGCGTGAGACCCTGGCGCAGGAGGACGCGTGATCGCCAAGCATGACGCGGTCACCATAGGCATCGTCTCGGTGAGCGACCGCGCCTCCAGCGGTGTTTATGAAGACAAGGGCCTGCCTGCACTCAAGGCGTGGCTGGGCCGCGCGTTGCGCAATCCCATCACGTTTGAAGAACGCCTGATTCCTGATGAAAAAGAGCAGATCAGCGCCACGCTGATCGAGCTGGTGGACGCCGGCTGCTCGCTGGTGCTGACCACCGGCGGCACCGGCCCGGCCCTGCGCGACGTGACACCCGAAGCCACACTGGCGGTGGGCCACAAGGAAATGCCGGGTTTCGGCGAACAGATGCGCCAGATCAGCCTGACCTTTGTTCCGACCGCCATCCTGTCGCGCCAGGTGGCGGTGATCCGCGGCCAGGCCCTGATCATGAACCTGCCGGGCCAGCCCAAGGCGATTGCCGAAACCCTGGAAGGCCTGAAAAACCCCGATGGCTCACAGGCCGTCGCCGGTATTTTTGCGGCCGTGCCCTACTGCATCGACCTGATCGGTGGGCCTTATCTTGAGACTGAGGACGCGGTCTGTAAAGCCTTCCGCCCGAAATCGGCGATTCGGCCGGCAGCGGGCTGATTCGGCATCAAATCGGGCTCCGGATCCCGTTTGGCAAGCGTAAGCAGCTATCAACTTGATAGCATTTAGCCAGCCCTGCGCCTGTGGTTCGCCTGCTTCAGCAGGGCTTGACTCCCCACTCCCTCCCCTAGCCCCTCCCTCGCCCCGCTGGGCGATGGAGGGGGACCTCATTTGGCCGCGTGCGCTGCGCCCGCGTGCACACATGACTGTTTGTTGGGATTCCCGTCCTTGAAGCGCTGCCCGCTTCAAGGACTCCGGATTTTGTCCCCGCATCGTGTCTCCCCACCCTTCTGTATGCGCCGAGGAGCGCAGGCAAAAGCGGATCAGGGCTTGCGATTGTCTGAGCGAAGCGAGTTCGAGCAAGACCCCGCTTTTGTCGAGCACCGCAGGTTGCCCTGAGCGCAAGCGAAGGGCCGCAGACAGCAGGGTCGCCTTTTCTTTGCTTACTTTCTTTTGGCGAAGCAAAAGAAAGTGAGTTGCCGCCGGGCAACCCCCGGCCAGCAGGTGCAGGCACACCTCAAGGCGCGAGGTAGCCAAAGATGGTTCCCGGATCAAGTCCGGGATGACAGTCAGGACAAGCGGCCTCGTGTCGCGCGCTTATTCCACCCGCGAAACGGTGGAAGGTTTGAACCCCAGATCCGCCGCCTTGCCCTTGCGCGCCCGCGCCCCGCGGGCATTGTTCAGGCTGCGGATCTCCAGCGTTTCTTCGCGCACCTTGCCGCCGCGGCCAATGCCCTCGATCTTCACGCTGCGGGTGTAGGCCGCCGCGCCGGCCAGCGTGTCTTTGGCGTCCAGGTCAATCAGGACCAGGCCGCGGCCGCCGGCCGGCTGGGTCTTGAGCTCGCTGATCTCGAAAGTCAGGATGCGGCCCCCGGTCGACGCGCAGGCCACATGCGTGGCCGGGTTCAGCGGCGCGGCGCCGCTGCTGCCCGACACATGCGAGGGTTTGCAAATCGTCTCGCCCTCGGCGCAGCTGATAAACGCCTTGCCGCCCTTGAGCCGGGTCGTCATGTTCTCGACCGTCGCCAGGAAGCCGTAGCCGCCGCTGCCGCTCAGCAGCAAGGTGGCACCCGCCGGGCCGGCGAAATAATGCGCCGGATGGGTGCCGGTCTCCAGGTCGATCAGCGTGGTCACCGGCTGGCCGTCGCCGCGCGCACCCGGCAGCATGGCGACCGGGATCGAATAGACCCGGCCCGTGCCTTTGGCCGCCGTGCCGAAGACCAGCAGGGTATCGACCGTGCGGCACTCGAAGGTGCCATACAGGGCATCGCCGGACTTGAAGGCGAAACTGGCGGCGTCGTGGCCGTGGCCGCTGCGCGCGCGCACCCAGCCCTTGGCGCTGACCACCACGGTGACCGGTTCGTCCAGCACCTTGACTTCGAGCACGGCTTTTTTCTCGGCCTGGATCAGGGTGCGGCGCGGGTCGGAAAACTGTTTCGCATCGGCCTCGATTTCCTTGATCATCAGGCGGCGCAGCGCTGCCGGGCTGCCGAGGATCTCCGCCAGCCGGCCCTGCTCTTCGCGCAAATTCTTGAGCTCCTGCTCGATCTTGATGGCTTCCAGCCGTGCGAGCTGGCGCAGGCGGATTTCGAGGATGTCTTCGGCCTGGCGGTCGCTCAGCTTGAAGCGCGCGATCAGCGCGGCTTTCGGCTCCTCGGCCTGGCGGATGATGGCGATCACCTCGTCGATGTTGAGCAGCACCAGTTGCCGGCCCTCGAGGATGTGGATGCGGTCCAGCACCTTGTCCAGGCGGTGCTGCGAGCGCCGCTGGATGGTGGTCTGGCGGAAACTGATCCACTCATTGAACATTTGTCGCAGGTTTTTCTGCGTGGGCCGGCCGTCCAGGCCGACCATGGTCAGGTTGATGCTGGCCGAGCTTTCCAGGCTGGTGTGCGCCAGCAGGGTGGTGATGAGTTCGCTCTGGCTGATGCGGCTGGTCTTGGGCTCGAACACCAGGCGCACGGCCGCGTCCTTGCTCGACTCGTCGCGCACCACATCGAGCACGGCCAGCACGGTCTGCTTGAGCTGCACCTGGTCCAGGCTCAAGGCCTTCTTGCCGGCCTTGATTTTCGGGTTGGTGATCTCTTCAATTTCTTCCAGCACACGCTGCGTGCTGACGCCGGGCGGCAGCTCCTGCACCACCAGTTGCCACTGGCCGCGCGCCAGGTCCTCGATCTTCCAGCGCGCGCGCACCTTGAGCGAGCCGCGGCCGGTGCTGTAGGCCGCGGCGATGTCGGCCGCGCTCGAGATGATCTGGCCGCCGCCCGGGTAGTCCGGCCCGGGCATCAGCGCATGCAGTTCGTCGTCGGACAGTTTGGGCGTCTTGATCAGCGCGATGCAGGCATCGGCGACCTCGCGCAGGTTGTGGCTGGGGATCTCGGTGGCCAGACCCACCGCGATGCCGCTGGCGCCGTTGAGCAGCGTGAAGGGCAGCCGCGCCGGCAATTGCTTCGGCTCCTCGAAAGAGCCGTCGTAGTTGGGCACGAAGTCGACCGTGCCTTCGTCGAGCTCATCGAGCAGCAGGGTGGTGATTTTGGCCAGCCGCGCCTCGGTGTAACGCATGGCCGCCGCGCCGTCGCCGTCGCGGCTGCCGAAATTGCCCTGGCCGTCGATCAACGGGTAACGCTGGCTGAAGTCCTGCGCCATGCGCACCATGGCGTCATAGGCCGCCTGGTCGCCATGCGGGTGGTATTTGCCCAGTACATCGCCGACCACGCGCGCGCTCTTGACCGGCTTGGCGCCGCCGGCGCCGGAAAAACCCAGCCCCATGCGCGCCATGGCGTACATGATGCGGCGCTGCACCGGCTTCTGGCCATCGCAGACATCGGGCAGGGCGCGGCCCTTGACCACGCTGAGCGCGTATTCGAGGTAGGCGCGCTGGGCATAGGCGGCCAGCGACTCCTGGTCGGGCAACTCGGGCGCGGCCGGCGGCGGGGGGGTGAAAAGATCGTCCATCGGTGTCGGGTATATCGCAGGTCAATAAACAGGGGAAGGAAGAAGTGTCGGCCGTCGCGCGGGCAGGCAGCTCACAAAGTGCTGCTGGCCGAGGCGCTGTGTGGCTTGCGGATGTGCCCGTCCGTAAACAGCAGGATGTTGCGTGAGCGGTGGCTGTCCGGCCAGCTGCCAAAATAGTCGGCCAGCCCCCGCAACCAGGCTTGGGCGGCCGGCACACCGGGCAATGGCGGCACCTTCAGATTGGTGGCGATCACGCGGAACTGCAGGGACACGCCGGGCAGGAAGTCGCTTTCGAGGCGCAGGCCGCTGACCAGCAGCCGGGTGGCCAGCGAGTCCACCTGCCCGTCGTCTTCCAGGTCCTGCGCCACCACCGCAAACAGCTGCTCGGTGATACGCGCCGCCGTGTCGCTGTCGCTGATGGCGCGGCGGATGCGGTTGGCAGCCTCCAGGATAAGCTTTTCCTGGGCGTCGGCGCCCAGCTCCTTGACCAGGCCGGGAAAGTTGTGGATGGCGATCAGGTACAAGGCACCGCCGTGTTTGAGATTCTGGGCGCGGTTGATGGCCGGCCGCAGCCGGTCGATCAGCACCGCCAGGCTGGACAGGCCGGTCAGCGGGTCCGTCACCTTGGCGGCCAGCCCGCGCAGCCGGCCTTCATTGAGCATCCGGCTGCGCCAGACCAGCGCCAGATAAGTGGGCGGCCCCTGCACCAGCAGCAGCATGGCCACCGGCCAATAAGTTGCGGTGGAATCCAGGGTGCCGAGCAGGAACAGCACGGCCACCGCCACGCCACCCAGATGGCCCAGCAGCAGCCACCATTTCCAGGGGCCTGAAATGCGCCAGGCCGGCAGGCACAGAATCAGCCAGGACAACAACAACAAGGCGCCCAGGCCGTAGCTGCTCGCCAGGATGGCCAGCGGCGAATCATCGACCAGCCGCAGCCCGGCCAGGCCCAAAGCGATCAGCACGGTGGCGGCCATGGCGGCCATGTCTGCGACGCCGGTCTTGCGTTTGCGCAGCAGCCAGGTGTGCAGGCCGGCGATCGCGGTCGGACCGAGGATCAGCAGCAGCGTTTCAACTTCACGGGCGGGCCAGCCCAGGTGCCGCCCCGCCAGGAGGGTCAGGTTGACCACCAGCAGGTAGCCGCCGAGCGCAAACAGCGTGGGTTCGTCGTAGGCATAGGCAATGATCAGGCTCAGCAGCAACACCAGCCCCAGCACGCCGACGGCGATACCGAGAACAAAGGTATCGGGGTTGAACACCGGATTCACTGAGGGCGCCTGCTCACCCTATTCGCGCTCGATGCGGAATTCCGGTGCGACGGGTGTTTGCACCACCAGCGTGGGCAACTGGTTGCCGCGGCCCCTGGCGCCACCGGCCGGCTGGCCCGGGGCGCCGCCCATCATCTCCATCCGGACCCGGCCGCTGCGGCTCGCCCCGACCATGCTGGGCGGCTTCAGGTGGGAGTACAGCTGCATCACCGTCTTGACGTAGTTTTTGGTTTCCGGGTAGTTGGGAATACGGTTGCCGGCGCGCTGGACCGCGCCTTCGCCGGCGTTGTAGGCCGCCACCGCCAGCTCGAGCTGGCCGGGAAACAGGTCGATCAGGTAACGCAGGTAACGCGAGCCGGCCCGGATGTTGGTCTTGGGGTCGGTCAGCTTTTTTTCGATCGGCGTCTTCTTGTCGGGCCGGACACCGTACTGTTGTGCCGTGGGCGGCATCAGTTGCATCAGGCCGACCGCACCCTTGGGCGACACCGCATGGGTGTTGAAGCCCGACTCGGTGGCGATCAGCGCCTGCAGCAGCTCATAGTCGATGTCCTGCGCCACCGAGGCCTCACGCAGCAGGTGCTTGACCGCCTTGTAATTGGGCGAAACATCGAAAAAGGCCAGCAGCCTGGGCGGTGCGCCGGTCGCGCCCGGGTTGTAAGCCGGCAGGCCGCGGTTGCCGCGGCTGGTGTCGAAGGTCTCGCCGCTGCGGAAAAACAGCTGGTAACGCTCGTCCAGGCGCTCGGCAGAAAAATGCGCCACACCCGCCTCATCCACATAACCCCAGACATCGGCGCGCGCCGGCGCGCCCGCCAGCAAGGCCGCCGACACCATCAAAAATGATAGCAGGCTACGCACGCCAGTCTTGGTCTGGAGCCATTTTTTATACATGAACATGGCCATGCCGTTGCAACTGCACCGTTTCCATCTGTAATTACCTTTAAATGTCGATTTCCACGGCGTCCCCGTGGAGTTCCATCAGTTCGCGCCGCGCGGCGGCTTCGCCCTTGCCCATCAGTTTGGTCACCAGGGACTCGGTCTGGGCGAAGTCCAGGTTGCCCAGTTGCACCGGCAACAGGCGCCGGGTATCAGGATTGAGTGTGGTTTCCCACAATTGTTCCGCATTCATTTCGCCCAGGCCCTTGAAGCGGCTGATCGCCCAGGCGCCTTCGCGCACGCCTTCCTTGCGCAACTTGTCGAGAATCGCGGTCAATTCGCCCTCATCCAGCGCATACGCCTTGGAAGCAGGTTTCTTGCCACGGGCCGGCGCATCGACCCGGAACAGCGGTGGGCGGGCCACAAACACATGGCCGGCTTCTATCAGTTTGGGGAAGTGCCGGAAGAACAGGGTCAGCAGCAGCACCTGGATGTGCGAGCCGTCGACGTCGGCGTCAGACAGGATGCAGACCTTGCCGTAACGCAGGCCGCTGAGGTCGGGCGTATCGTCGGGACCGTGCGGATCGACGCCGATGGCGACCGCAATGTCGTGGATCTCGGTGTTGGCAAACAGCCGGTCGCGTTCGACCTCCCAGGTGTTGAGCACCTTGCCGCGCAGCGGCAGGATGGCCTGGCTTTCCTTGTCGCGGCCCATCTTGGCGCTGCCGCCGGCCGAATCACCCTCGACCAGGAACACCTCGTTGTGGGCCAGGTCCCGGCTTTCGCAGTCGGTCAGCTTGCCCGGCAGCACCGCCACGCCGGAGCCCTTGCGTTTTTCGACCTTTTGCCCGGCCTTTTGCCGGCTCTGCGCCGCCTTGATGGCGAGTTCGGCGAGCTTTTTGCCGTAATCCACATGCTGGTTCAGCCACAGCTCCAGCGTCGGGCGCACAAAGCTGGACACCAGCCGCACGGCGTCGCGCGAATTGAGGCGCTCCTTGATCTGGCCCTGAAACTGCGGGTCCAGCACCTTGGCCGACAGCACATAACTGGCGCGCGCAAACACGTCCTCGGGCAGCAGCTTGACGCCCTTGGGCAGCAGCGAATGCAGGTCGACAAAACCCTTGACGGCCTGGAACACGCCGTCGCGCAGGCCGCTTTCATGGGTGCCGCCGGCGCTGGTCGGGATCAGGTTGACGTAACTCTCGCGCACCGGCTGGCCGTCTTCGGTGAAGGCCAGGCACCACTGGGCGCCCTCGCCTTCGGCAAAGCTGTCGTGCGCGGCATCGGCAAAGCCTTCGCCCTCGAACAGCGGGATCACCGGATCGGCCGGCAGGGTCTGCATCAGGTAGTCGCGCAGGCCGCCCTTGTAGACCCAGGTCTGTACTTCCTTGGTTTTTTCGACCGCCAGCGTCACCGTGACGCCCGGCATCAGCACCGCCTTGCTGCGCAGCAGGTGGGTGAGCTCGGGCATGGGCAGCGCCGAGGCTTCGAAATACTTGCTGTCCGGCCAGGCCCGCACCGTGGTGCCGGACTTGCGGTCGCCTTCGACGGCCTTGCGCAGGTGCAGCTTCTCGGTGACGTCGCCGGCCTCGAGCACCAGTTTGGCCACCATGCCGTCCCGGTAAGAGGTGGCTTCCAGCCGTTTGGACAGCGCATTCGTGACGCTGACACCGACGCCGTGCAGGCCGCCGGAAAAACTGTAGGCACCGCCCTTGCCCTTGTCGAACTTGCCGCCGGCATGCAGGCGGGTGAACACCAGCTCGATCACCGGCGCCTTTTCCTCCGGGTGCAGGCCGTAGGGGATGCCGCGGCCGTCGTCCTCGACGCTGACCGAGCCGTCCGCGTGCAGGGTGACCTTGATCTTCTTGCCGTGGCCGGCCAGCGCCTCGTCGGCCGAGTTGTCCAGCACTTCCTGGATGATGTGCAGCGGGTTGTCGGTGCGCGTGTACATGCCCGGCCGCTGCTTGACGGGCTCGAGGCCCTTGAGCACGCGGATCGAGCCTTCGGAATAGTCGTTGGGTGGTTTGGTCGCCATGGGAGCGCTGATTGTAGTCCGGCGATATTTTGCAACTGGATAAATATACAGCCCAAGCGTCGATTCGTGCACATTCATGCGCCTTGATCATCAAAACCGTGAAAATTCCGGAAAGCAGAAAAAAGCCCATCTGGTTACATTCATGGGATGCAATCGACCACGCGAAATCTCTCCATGACCCAGGTGCTGCTCTGCGGCGCCATCATCGTCACCCTGTCCATGGGCATACGCCACGGTTTCGGCCTGTGGCTGCTGCCCATCACCCAGGAGCAAGGCTGGACGCGCCAGACCTTTGCGCTGGCGATTGCGGTGCAAAACCTGTCCTGGGGCATTTTCGGGATTTTTGCCGGCATGCTGGCCGACCGCTTCGGCGCCTTCCGCGTGATCATCGGCGGGGCGGTGCTGTATGCGCTGGGCCTGGTCGGCATGGCGCTGTCCAGCACCGGCCTGATGTTCACGCTAACCGCCGGCATCCTGATCGGTGCGGCCCAGGCCGGCACCACCTATGCGGTGATCTACGGCGTGATCGGGCGCAACATTCCGGCCGAAAAACGCTCCTGGGCCATGGGCGTGGCGGCGGCGGCCGGCTCCTTCGGCCAGTTCCTGATGGTGCCGGTCGAAGGTTTCCTGATCAGCAGCCTGGGCTGGAAGGAAGCGCTGCTGGCGCTCAGCGCCGCGGTGCTGCTGATCGCCCCGCTGGCCTTCGGCCTGCGCGAAACCCGCTTCGGTCCCGGCCAGGCGCCGCCGCGCGAGCAGACGATTTTCCAGGCCCTGAAGGAAGCCTTCAAGTACCCGAGCTTCCAGTTGCTGATGGCCGGTTATTTCGTCTGCGGTTTCCAGGTCGTGTTCATCGGCGTGCACATGCCCAGCTACCTGCGCGACAAGGGCCTGTCGCCGGAAGTCGCCAGTTACGCGCTGGCGCTGATCGGCCTGTTCAATGTCTTCGGCACCTACGCCGCCGGCACGCTGGGCCAGCGCCTGTCCAAGAAAAACATCCTGGCCTTCATCTATCTTGCGCGGGCCGTGGCGATTGCCGTGTTCCTGGCCGTGCCGCTGAGCCCGCTCAGCGTTTACATCTTCGCCAGCGTGATGGGCCTGCTCTGGCTGTCCACCATTCCGCCGACCAATGCGGTGGTGGCGCAGATTTTCGGCATCCAGCACCTGTCCATGCTCAGCGGTTTTGTGTTTTTCAGCCACCAGATCGGCTCCTTCCTGGGTGTCTGGCTGGGCGGCTACCTGTATGACCGCACCGGCAGTTACGACATCGTCTGGTACATCGCGATCGCGCTGGGCGTGTTTGCGGCGCTGGTGAACCTGCCGGTGCGCGAAACCGCGATCCAGCGGCCGCGCCCCGCCACCCTGCCGCAGGGTGCCTGAGATGGCACGCAAACTCGCCCTCTACACACTGGCCGTCGCGGCCAGCGTGGGCGTGTTTGTCCTGTACACGCGGCCCGACTTCCTGCGCACCCTGGCGGACCAGATCTGGGCCTGCTTCTAGGAAGCCGGCAGGACCTCATTCCTCGTCACGTGGTCGGTGCTGTCCCGCCAGCTGCTGCTGCACCGCCGGCGGCACCGCCTCGTAGTGGCTGAAGGCCAGGGTGTAAGCACCCTGCCCACCCGTCAAGGCATTGAGCCGCGACTGGTAGTCGCTCAATTCGGACAGCGGCACCTGGCCCAGCACCGCCAGCGTGCCCGCCTGCAGACCGCGCGTGCCGCTGACCTGGCCGCGGCGCGCCGACAGGTCGCCGGTGATGTCGCCCATGACCGCCTCGGGCGCGGTGATCTCCACGTTCACCACAGGCTCCAGCACCACCGGGGAAGCGGCGCGCACGGCTTCGATCACGGCCTTGCGCCCGGCCGTGGCAAAGGCGATGTCCTTGCTGTCCACGCTGTGGTGCTTGCCATCGTAGACCACCACCCGCACGTCACGCACCGGAAAGCCCGCCACCACCCCGCCATCGAGTGCCTGGCGCACGCCTTTTTCAACCGCGGGAAGATACTGCCCGGGAATCGTGCCGCCCTTGATCTGATCGACAAACTCGATGCCGGCCCCGCGCGCCAGCGGCTCGACGCGCAAAAAAACTTCGCCGAACTGGCCCGCACCACCGCTCTGCTTCTTGTGCCTGTGATGGCCGGCGGCCGCTGTGGTGACCGTTTCGCGGTAGGCAATACGCGGCGGGCGGGTGTAGACCTCGCATTTGTAGACCTCGGTCAGGCGCTCGATCAGCGTGCGCAGGTGGAGCTCACCGAGGCCGTAGACCACGGTTTCGTTGGTCTGCGCCACATGTTCGAGCCTCAGGCAGGGGTCCTCATCGACCAGCCTTTGCACCAGATCCCACAGGCGCTGCTCATCGCCGCGGCGGGCCGGCGCAATCGCCAGTCCGTGCACCGGAACCGGGAAATCCAGCGATTTGAGGTGGATGTGTTCATCCTCCGCCGCGTCATGCAGCACCGCGTCGAAATGAATGTCGTCGATCTTCACGACGGCGCACAACTCGCCCGGCCCGGCACTGGCTATCTCGCGATGGTCCTTGCCCTGCAGGCGCAGCAGGTGGCCTACCTTGAAGGGCCGTCGGCCGTCACCGATGTAGAGCTGACTGCCCGGGGTCACCGTGCCCTGGTACACCCGGAAAATCCCCATCTTGCCTACATAGGGGTCCACGCTGACCTTGAAGACATGCGCCAGCACATGTTTCGCCGGGTCGGGCTCGGCCCGCACCGCAACGGCTGCCGCACCCTCGCCGCGCACAAACTGTGGTGGATTGCCTTCGGCCGGGTTGGGCAACAAGCGGACCATCACATCGAGCAATTCGGCGATGCCCGCACCATGACGCGCCGACACAAAACACACGGGGATCAGGTGCCCCTCGCGCAGTGCCTGCTCCAGCGGGGCATGCAGCTCCCGCGGGTCCATGTCACCCTCGTCGAGGTAACGCTCGACAAGGGCCGGATCGACCTCGACCACTTGTTCCACCAAGGCGCGGTGCGCCAGCGCCACGCTGGAAAAATCGGACCCGCCGGAGGGGTTGAAAAAGCAGTCCACCACCCGGGTTCCCCGAGCCGACGGCAGGTTCAGCGGCAGGCATTCCTTGCCAAAAGCGCTCTGAATGGCGGCCAGCAGTCCCGGCAGGTCAATGCCCAGCGCGTCGATCTTGTTGACTATCACCATGCGGCACAGTCCCCGGTCGGCAGCCCAGGCCATCAGCCGCCCGCTCATGAGCTCCAGGCCGGCCGATGCGCTGACCACCAGGGCCGCCGTTTCCACCGCCTCCAGCGCCGGAAGCGACTGCCCGAGCAAATCCGGCGCCCCGGGCGTGTCGATCAGGTGGATGCGGGTGCCCTCATGCTGCAGGTTGACCAGTGTGGAGTGCAGGGAATGCTGGACGCGGCGTTCCAGCGGATCGAAGTCGCTGACGGTGTTGCCGCGCTCCACGCTGCCCGCCGCGCCTATGGCGCCAGCCCTGTGCAGCAACGCCTCGACCAGGGTGGTTTTGCCACTTGCGGCCGCACCCACCAGGGCCAGCGTGCGCAGGGCCAACACGGCGGGAGGGACAGCTTGCCGGGAAGAAGACATGGCGCGCTCCTGGTGGCGGACGCGCAGTTGCGCCCGATGTTGGGCCGACTCCTGACTCAGGTGCACAGCGTAAGCGATCGCCCGCCCCGCGGCAAGCAGCAGGCCCGCCAGACGAACGGTGGTAGTCTTTCGCCTCCACACGCAGGGAGACAACACCATGAAAACCATTGTGATCAGCGGGGCTTCGGACGGCATAGGCGCCGAAATGGCACGCCAGCTCGCACAGCGCCACGGCGCCCAGGTCTCGCTGGTGCTGGCTGCGCGCAACCAGGAGGCGCTGCAGACGGTGGCCGCACAGTGCCAGGCCAGCGGTGCCGCCACCCTGGTGGTTCGCACCGATGTCTCCGATCAAAACCAGTGCAGCGCGCTGATCACGGCTGCGATGGCACGCTTCGGCCGCATCGATGCACTGATCAACAACGCCGGCATGTCGGCGCAGGCACTGTTTGCAGACGTCAAGACCGAAGACCTCGGCTGGTACGAACAACTCATGAAAATCAACCTGTGGGGCAGCGTCTGGTGCACCCATGCGGCCCTGCCGGCGCTCAGGGAAAGCCGGGGCAGAATCGTCGCGGTGTCCAGCCTGGCCGGCCTGGTCGGCGTGCCGGGGCGCACCGCCTACAGCGCCACCAAGTTTGCGATGACCGGCTTTTTTGAAGCACTGCGCGCCGAGATGAAAAACGCCGGGGTCAGCGTCACCACCGCCTATCCCGGCGTGGTTGCCACGCAAATCCGGCACCGCGGCTTCAACGCCGCGGGCGCGCCGGCCGGCAGCAGCGGTCTCAAGGAAGACGGCGCCATGAGCGTGGAAGAATGCGCCCGCCTGATCCTCGAAGGCATGGAACGCCGCGAACGCGAGGTGGTGATGACGGCCAAAGGCAAGCTCGGACGCTGGCTCAAGCTGCTGGCGCCCGGCGCCGTCGAAAACATGGCGCTGGCGGCATTGAAGGACGAGGTCAAGCCGCGATGAGCACGCCAAATTCTTCCCTGAGCGCGCACGGCAGCGAGCCCGCTTCCGACTGGGTGCAGCGCTGGTCTCACCTGGTCCGGCCCGGCGGCAGCGTGCTGGACGTCGCCTGCGGCCGGGGCCGGCACGCGTACTGGTTTTACAAGCTCAATCACCCGCTAGCCCTTGTCGATCAAGCGCAGGCAGCTATTGATTCGATAGCAATTCCGGCCTCCGCCTGCGAGAAGGTGGTGGCCGACATCGAGGCTGGCCCCTGGCCGTTTGCCGGCCGGCGCTTCGATGCGGTGGTGGTGACCAACTACCTGTGGCGCCCCCTGATGCCGGTGCTGCTGGACAGCCTGGCGCCCGGCGGCGTGTTGATTTACGAAACTTTTGCGCAGGGCAACGAAACCGTGGGCAAACCTTCGCGGCCCGACTTCCTGCTGCGGCCGGGCGAATTGCTGGAAGTCTGCCGCGGGCTGTGCATCGTCGCCTTTGAAGACGGCTACCGGGAGGTGCCGCCGCGCTTTACACAACGGATTGCCGCAGTCCGGGAACCGTCATCCGTCACAGCAGTCTCACGTTATCTGCTTGACGGCCCCTCCGAATCCTCCCCGCTCACTGGGTAGAATGCGGGATCAGCCCTATTTCACGGCTGGTACCGGCAGGCCGGGCCCCTCAACTGACACACTGACATGAATACCATTACCGGCAGCATTGTTGCACTGGCCACCCCCTTGCATGAGGACGGCAGCGTTGACTACCCGACTTTGCGCAAGCTGGTGGACTGGCACATTGCCGAGGGCACCGACTGCATTGGCGTGGTGGGCACCACCGGCGAATCGCCGACCGTCAATGTGCAAGAGCATTGCGAGATCATCCGTGTCTCGGTCGAGCAGGCCAAAGGCCGTGTCCCTGTGATGGCCGGTTGCGGCGCCAATTCGACATCGGAAGCGATCGAGCTCGCGCGGTTTGCCAAAAAAGTCGGTGCCGACTGCCAGCTGCAGGTTGTTCCCTATTACAACAAGCCGACCCAGGAAGGCCAGTACCGCCATTTCAAGGCGATTGCCGAAGCGGTCGAACTGCCCATGGTGTTGTACAACGTGCCCGGCCGCACCGTGGCCGACATGCTGCACGCCACCGTGCTGCGCCTGGCGCAGGTGCCCGGCATTGTCGGCATCAAGGAAGCCACCGGCAACATCGAACGCGCGCAGTGGCTGATCAAGGACGTGCCGGCCGGTTTTGCCGTGTACTCGGGCGACGACCCGACTGCGGTCGCGCTGATGCTGTGCGGCGGCCAGGGCAACATCAGCGTGACGGCCAATGTGGCGCCGCGCCTGATGCACGACTTGTGTGTGGCGGCGATTGCCGGCGACAGCCGGGCCGCGATGAAGATCCAGCTCGAGCTGCTTCCCCTGCACAAACACCTGTTTGTCGAAGCCAACCCGATACCCGTCAAGTGGGCGATGGCCCGCATGGGCCTGTGCGGCGGCACCCTGCGCCTGCCCATGACACCGCTTGAAACCGCCAACGAAGCCACGGTCGAAAACGCACTGCGCGTGTGTGGCCTGATCTGATTTTTTAAGGGAATCCCAGTGAAGAAGACTTTGCCCACGCTTACCGCCTCCCGCCTCGCATTTGCCCCGGCGCCGCTGATGGTGCTCGCTGCCGCCATGATCCTGTCCGGGTGTTCCTCGCTGGGCGAGGCCCTGCAGGGAGACAAGGTGGATTACAAATCTGCCACCAAAGGCGCCTCACTCGACGTACCGCCAGACCTGACCCAGCTGTCGCGCGACACGCGTTACGTCGTGCCGGGCACCGCCGTCACCGCCAGTGGTTACCAGGTCGGCCAGACCACCCAGTCCGTGCCCACCGCCGCCACCAACGTGGGCGACGTGCGCATCGAACGTGCCGGCAACCAGCGCTGGCTGGTGGTCAACCGACCTGCCGACAAGTTGTGGGCCCCGGTGCGCGAGTTCTGGCAGGAAAGCGGATTCCTGATGACGCTGGACCAGGAAAACCTCGGCATCATGGAAACCGACTGGGCGGAAAACCGCGCCAAGCTGCCGCAGGATTTTGTGCGTGCCACGCTCGGCAAACTGCTTGACAGCATGTACTCCACCGGCGAGCGGGACAAGTTCCGCACCCGCCTGGAACGCACCCCCAGCGGCGCCACCGAAATTTACATCAGTCATCGCGGCATGGTCGAAACGGTTCAGGAAAGCCGCACCACGGGCCCCGTCAAATCGGGCGACAACACGGTATGGCAGCCGCGCCCGGCCGATCCTGAACTCGAAGCCGAATTCCTTCGTCGCCTGATGGTCAAGCTGGGTGTGAGCCAGGAACAGTCCAGGTCCCTGGTCGCCAGCGGCACCAACCGCCAAAGCTCGCGTGTCGCGAATGTCAACAACGTGCCGGTGGTACAGATCGACGAAGGTTTCGAGCGCGCCTGGCGCCGCGTGGGCCTGGCGCTGGACCGCACCGGCTTTACCGTCGAGGACCGTGACCGCGCGCAGGGCACCTACTTCGTGCGTTATGTCGAACCGACCGCCAACCAGAAGGAGCCGGGCTTCTTCGCCAAGATGTTCAGTTCGCCCAAGGCGATTCCACCGCTGAAATACCGTATCGCCGTGCGCAGCCAGGGCGAGGCCACCACCGTGTCGGTGCTCAATGAACAAGGCGTGGCCGAAGCGTCGGCCAACGCACAGCGCATTGTTCAGGTGATTGCCGACGACCTCAAGTAAGGTCCGGCCGGAGCCCGCCCCGAGGTGTTGCGATTCAGGAGCCTGGGCAGCGGCAGCACGGGAAATGCCACACTGATAGACGCCGGGGGCTCCCCCGGGTTTCGCATGCTGGTCGATTGCGGCCTGGGCGTCCGGCAATTGTCGGCAAGGCTGGCGCAGTCCGGCCTGGCTGACAGTGATATCAACGCCATCTTCATCACCCACGAACACAGCGACCACATCGGCTGTGCCCGCCAGTTCGCCAGGCGCCATGGCGTTCCGGTGTGGATGAGCATGGGCACCTGGACGGCGCTGGACAAGTCTGACTTCGAGGGCTGGCTGCGCATCGCCCAGGACGGCGTGGCGATTGACCTGGGCGGGCTGCAGCTCACACCGTTCACGGTGCCGCACGATGCGCGCGAACCTTTGCAACTCACGTGCACCGACGGCGCCTTCAAGCTCGGCATCCTGACCGACCTCGGCCATGCCACCGCCCATGTGCTGGATCACCTGCAAGGGTGCGACGCCCTGCTGCTCGAATCCAACCATGACAGCGCGATGCTGGAAGCGTCGGCCTATCCCTTTTTTCTCAAGCAGCGCGTCAGCGGCCAGTTTGGCCATTTGTCCAACAGCGCTTCAGCGGACATCGCCCGCGCTGTCTGCCACCCGCGCATGAAGCACCTGGTGGCCGCGCACCTGAGCCAGCAGAACAACCGCCCCGAACTCGCGCAGGACCTGCTGTCCCGGGCGCTGGGCTGCCGAAGCGCGGATATTGTGGTGGCAGATGCCGGCACCGGCACGCCTTGGCTGAGCCTGTAAGGCGCAGCGGCGCCTTCTTCAGGCGACACCCCATGAAAAAAGCCGCCCGGAGGCGGCTTTTTTCATGCTCGGGAAGAAACTTATTTCTTCTCGCCAGTGCCGCTGGTAGCGGTGCCGGCGCCGGCGCCTGCATCGATAGGTGCGGTGGTGGTGCCGGCAGCAGGAGCGGAAGCAGCAGCAGCAGGTGCCGATGCATCAGCAGCAGGTGCGGGTGCAGCCACCACTGGAGCAGGCGTCACGACCACAGGGGCAGGAGCGGGTGCAACGACTTCTTCTTTTTTGCCGCAGGCAGCCAGGGCAACAGCAGCAACGATGGCGGCCAGAGCGAGGGACTTGTTCATTTGGATGATCCTTGAGATGTATAAGAAAACAATTTCCGGAAATCGTCAAAAAAAAACCCAAATCGACACGATCCGAGTTTTGCTTGACCAGGCGAAAGGACTCGAGCTCTTTCTTCCCAGCTTTTGATTATATGCGGGTTTTCACGAACGTAGAAACCCTGAACCGGCAGGGCCATCAGCCCGGGCACCCCCCACCGCGCTCAAATCCCCAGCGTAGTGGCCGGAAAGGCCGGGCTGCTGCGCTGCAGTTTTTCGGCCAGCCGCTCCCTGAGCGCCACCCGCCGGCCGGCCTCGGAGCCAGCCACGCCGGTGCTGTGGACGAGATCCAGCCGTTCAAACGCCCAGCCCGGACTCCAGAACACGCTGGGCAGGTCACCGGATGCATGACCCCGGCATTCGACGATATGCGACCAGGTGCGCCGCCACGTGACGAACCGCGCATGGCGCCGGATCACTTCGGCATAGTCCTGCGCCAGCATGGTGAGCTTGCGTCCGGATGCAGCCCAATCATTGAGCGACTGCTCCACCACACGCTCGCCGAGCGGCCAGTCCTCGAAAGTCGCATCGCAGAGGATGATTTCACGCCAGCCCTGGGCGGCGGCGGCCGCAAACGACTGCCGCACCAGTTCGGCGAACTCGGACCGGCCGGCAAACCGACCCTGCAACAGGGGCGGTGAAGACGGCGCAGGTGAGGGATGACTGTCCATGGGTGGCGCTCCTTGCTCTCTTCGACTGTCACATGAAGCTGCTCAGGCGGGCACCTGGGCCAGCCATCCGGCCTCATGCCAGTCGGCCAGCAGCGAGAGGGCAGAGGCGCTGGCCCGGCGCAGATCGGCCGGCGCGAGGCAGCGCTGGTCGGCCAGGCGGCGCATCAGCGCGGCATCCGCCCCCCTGGCGCGGTAACTCTCACCGTTGAGAAACACATGATGACTGTCGTACATCATTCGGCTGCGCGGATCGAGTTGCAGGGCGCCCGTGTGACGCTTGTCCCACGGCCCGGCAGGCTCATCGAACCAGACCGAGGCCTTGGGCTCGGTCAGGTACTCGCCCAGCACACAGGCCAGCGCCAGCGGGTCCTTCAGTGCATCGTGCAGCGCTTCCCGGGCAAATTCAAGCAGGCCCGACGGCACAGCCGCCGGCGTTGGGGTGGCAGGCTGGGCGCGGTCGGTGTACAGCTGCTGCGGCGCGCCGGCCGTGGCGTCCCCGTCAAAATCGGCGAGGCGCTGCAACATCTCGCCCGCCAGCTCGCTGCGTCCCGGTGCGCGAAAGCCTATCGAGTAGGTCATGCAGTCCTGCGCCTTGCCGTCGGCGCCGGTGCAGGGTTCGGCCAGGCCGTCGTGGGCATAACGCGGCGGCAGATAAAGCATGTCGCCCGCCTCTAGCACAAACTCTTGTTCCGCCTCGAAGTTCTGCAGGATCTTCAGCGGCACGCCTTCTTGCAGCGTGAAGTCCTTTTGCCTGCCGATTTTCCAGCGGCGCCGGCCGCTGGCCTGCAGCAGGAAAACGTCGTAACTGTCGAAATGCGGCCCCACGCCGCCACCCGCCGTGGCAAAGGAAATCATCAGGTCGTCCAGCCGGGCATCGGGAATGAAGCGGAAACGTTGCAGCAGCGCATGGGCGCGGGCATCGTGCAGGTCCACGCCCTGGACCAGCAGGGTCCAGGCGGCTGCCGACAAGGCCGGCAGGCTGCGCGGCCCGAACGGCCCCTGTTTCATGCGCCAGCCGAAAGCCCCATGCTGCACCAGCCGCGACTCCACCTGCGGCTCGCCGGCCAGCCGGAACAGCGAACTCCGGTCCAGCAGCGGACGGAAACCGGGAATGGCCTGGCGCACCAGCAGCGGCTTTTTTTGCCAGTGGCGGCGCATGAATTGCTGGGCCGTGAGACCGCCGAGCAGGGGAAGGGCAAGAGTGACATCCATGGGACAATTGTCGGATGAAAATCACCCCGCAATGCGTTGTTGCCCTGACCTGGACGCTGAAAGATACATTGGGCGAAGTCCTTGACGAACTTGACGAGCCGGTGGAGTTCCTGCTCGGTGGCGACGACCTGCTGGCCAAGATCGAGGAACGCCTGCAGGGCCACGAAGCGGGCGATACCCTGGACCTGCACCTCGAACCCGAAGATGCTTTCGGCGACTATGACGAAAACCGCGTGTTCCTCGAGGCGCGCAAGCTGTTTCCGGCAGAACTGGAAGAAGGCATGACCTTTGACGGCGCCGCCCTGCCTGCAGGATGCAGCGCGGATATCCAGCCCGAACTGATTTACACCGTCACCGAAATCTATCCTGAACATGTGGTGCTGGACGGCAACCACCCGCTGGCGGGCATCGCCATCCGCCTGAGCCTGAAAGTCGAGGCTGTCCGCGAAGCCAGCGAGGAAGAAATCGGCCAGGGCTCCATGGGGACGGGATTCTTCAGGCTGGAGCCGCAGGCGCCCGGCAACGACACCGTGCATTAGGAAACGCTGATTCAGCGCTTTTCTGACGGCCAAAAAAAAAACCGGCAGGCCTTTCAGCCCGCCGGTTTTTTCATGGAATTCCCGCTGCTTACATGCGGAAAAGCTGGTTGTTCTGGATCCTCACGCGGTCACCGATACGCAGCTCGCCGTAGGACGGAACTTCATAGGCACGCATGGTGCCATTGTCCATCTGCACCGACACGCGGTAGGTCTGGTTGACCGGGGCGTTGGCGGCATTGCGGTTGGCTTCAATCGCATTGCCGGCCACGGCGCCGCCAACAGCACCCACCACGGTCGCAATGTCACGGCCGCTGCCGCCGCCGATCTGGCGGCCCACCACGGCACCGGCCACGCCACCGAGCACCATACCGAGGCCGCCCGTGGGCTTGGCCCGGTCCTGGGCCTGGACGACTTCCACGTTGTTGACACGGCCGTATTCCACATAGTTGCCCTGGGGCGACTGCGCCGGGTAATTCTGCGCCGGATAGGTGGCCACCGGCTGCTGCTGCGTCATGGGCGCGGCGCAGGCTGCGAGGCCGGCAACCAGCAGCACCGACGAAGTGATCTTGAAAAAGCGTGATGTACTCATGAGGAAGTTCTCCTGTGATTTGAAACCGGGCCTTGCAAAAAAGCTGCGGGGAGCAGCGCCTCGTCAAGGACATGGCTTATTACAGGCCCATCCGACCGGCGTGACGGTGGGGACCCAAGCTGTCCCGACGTGGGACGCCGCTCTTGTGGCTGTAGGAATTAGCCGACGCTGCGCGCCACTCAGGCCTTGCCGGTCGAGCCGTAGCCGCCCTCACCGCGCGCGCTGGCAGTGAAAGCCTCGACCACATTGAACTCCGCCTGCATCACCGGAACAATCACCAGTTGGGCAATCCGTTCCATCGGTTCTATGGTGAAAGCCACGTCGCTGCGGTTCCAGGCGCTCACCATCAGTTGGCCCTGGTAGTCGCTGTCGATCAGGCCAACCAGGTTGCCCAGCACGATGCCGTGTTTGTGCCCCAGCCCGGAGCGCGGCAGGATCAGGGCCGCGTAGCCGGGATCCTGCAGGTAGATCGCAATGCCGGTCGGCACCAGTTGCCAGGCGTTGGGCTGCAGGCTCAGGGGCGCGTCCAGGCAGGCCCGCAGGTCCAGTCCGGCGCTGCCGGGCGTGGCATACGCAGGCAGGTTGCCACGCATGCGTTCGTCGAGAATTCTGACGTCGATCTTCATGTCACTTCCGTTGATTGAATTCTTTGGCGGCGCGCTCGGCCAGGCGGCGCAGGGTCTCGCCTGTGGCGCCGCCACCGGCCTGTTTGAAGCGGTACAGCACCCAGCCGACCACCACCAGAAACAGCGGCAAACTCAGCATGCCGATGCGCGGGAAAACCACTTCGAGGATCTGCAGTGCGATCCAGGCCAGCACCGCCCAGCGCAGTGTTGACCAAATCGACAGGCCGCCGCGCATCTCTACTGGCTTGCCTGAGGCCGGCGCGCCCGCGGCCGCCTTGTCCGCCAGCTTGCCTGTCGGAGCCACCGCACCGGCCTCGCGCGCCAGCGCGGTGGCAGCCGAGCGCGCGCTCAGTTGCTCCACATAACGCGCGAAGTCGCCATCCGGCGGGGTGTCAGGTATCGGGTCCATGGGTTTCAAGCTGCAGTCTTCAGGCGGCGGGCGATATCCGCCACCAGCTCACGCGCCAGCGACAGCTTGGACGCGCGCGCCAGCTCGCGGCTGCCCCCCGCATCGACCAGCAGTAGCGCGTTGTCGTCACGGCCGAAGGTGGCCGGGCCGATGTTGCCCACCAGCAGCGGCACACCCTTGCGTTTGCGTTTGGCCTGGGCGTTGTCTTCCAGGTCATGGCTCTCGGCGGCAAAACCCACACAAAACAACTCGCCTGACTGCGCGCGCGGCAATTGCGCCACCGTCGCCAGGATGTCCGGGTTCTCGGTGAACGACAGCTGCGGCGGCTGGCCGGAGCCGTCTTTCTTGATCTTGCGCTCCGAACTGGTCGCCGGACGCCAGTCGGCCACTGCCGCCGTCGCTATAAAAACAGTAGCTGCTGGCGCTTGCTGCATAACGGCTTCAAGCATGTTTTGTGCTGAACGCACATCGATGCGGGTGACGCCGCGCGGTGTCGGCAAACTCACAGGCCCGGCGACCAGCGTGACCTCGGCCCCTGCCTCGTGGGCCGCGCGGGCGATCGCAAAACCCATTTTCCCGCTCGACAGGTTGGTGATGCCGCGCACCGGGTCCAGCGCTTCGTAGGTCGGCCCGGCCGTCACCAGCACCCTTTGGCCGGCCAGCAACTTGGGGCGGAAGAAGGCAATGATGTCTTCCAGCAGCTCGGGCGGCTCCAGCATGCGGCCGTCGCCGGTTTCGCCGCAGGCCTGGAACCCCGAGCCCACGCCCAGGATGGTCGCGCCATCGGCCGACAACTGCGCCATGTTGCGCTGCGTCGCCGGATGCGCCCACATTTCGCGGTTCATGGCCGGGGCGATCAGGAGCGGCACGGTGGCCAGCGGCCGCGCCAGGCACATCAGGCTCAGCAGGTCATCGGCCCGGCCATGCAGCAGCTTGGCCATAAAGTCGGCGCTGCAGGGCGCGATCAGGATGGCATCGGCTTCGCGGCTCAGGTTGATGTGGGCCATGCTGTTGTCGACGCCGGCCGCAGGGCGGCTGTCCCACTGGCTGGTGAACACCGGCCGGCCGCTGAGCGCCTGCAGGGTCACTGCGGTGATGAATTGTTCTGCGGCCTCGGTCATGACCACCTGCACGGTCGCACCCTGCTTGATCAGCGCGCGGCACAACTCGGCCGCCTTGTAGCAGGCAATGCCGCCCGACAGGCCCAGCACCATGTGTTTGCCGGCCAGGTCGCCGCCGTCGACCGTGCCCTGTTCGTTAGCTTGCTTCGTCATGCTCCGCAATGTATCCCAGTTTCCTGCCAACTTCGCCTGCGGGCACGGGGGCGCTACCGACTCACCCGTATAATCCCCGTTTACCACCTATGCGAACTTGCGGTTCGTACCTGACATGACCAAATTTGTCTTCGTCACCGGCGGTGTGGTGTCTTCCCTGGGCAAGGGAATCGCCTCAGCCTCCCTTGCAGCGATCCTTGAATCGCGAGGCCTCAAAGTCACTTTAATCAAGCTCGATCCCTACCTCAACGTGGATCCGGGCACCATGTCCCCCTTCCAGCACGGCGAAGTGTTTGTCACCGACGACGGCGCCGAGACCGACCTGGACCTCGGCCACTACGAGCGTTTTATCGAAACGCGCATGAAGAAGGCCAACAACTTCACCACCGGCCAGATCTACAAAAGCGTGCTCGAAAAAGAGCGCCGCGGCGACTACCTCGGCAAGACGGTGCAGGTGATCCCGCACGTCACCAACGAGATCCAGGAATTCGTCAAGCGCGGCGCCGGTTACGAGACGCCCGATGCGGTGGATGTGGCCATCGTCGAAATCGGCGGCACGGTCGGCGACATCGAGTCCCTGCCCTTCCTCGAGGCGGTGCGCCAGATGAGTTTGCGCCTGGGCGCCAACAACACGGCGTTTGTGCACCTGAGCTACGTGCCCTGGATCGCCGCCGCGGGTGAACTCAAGACCAAGCCGACCCAGCACACGGCCAAGCAGCTGCGCGAGATCGGCATCCAGGCCGACGTGTTGCTGTGCCGCGCCGACCGGCCGATTCCCGCCGAGGAACGCGCCAAGATCTCGCTGTTCTCCAACGTGCCCGAGTGGGGCGTGATCTCCATGTGGGACGTGGACACCATCTACAAGGTGCCGCGCATGCTGCACGAGCAGGGCCTGGACGGCCTGATCTGCGACAAGCTGCGCCTGAACACGCCGCCGGCCAACCTCAAGCGCTGGGACGAGCTGGTGTATGAAACCGAACACCCGCAAAAACAGGTCAGCATCGCGATGGTCGGCAAGTATGTGGACCTGTCCGACAGCTACAAATCGCTCAACGAGGCGCTGCGCCACGCCGGCATGAAGAACCATGCCAAGGTGGTCATCGAATACGTGGACTCCGAAAGCATCACGCCCGACAACGTCTCGCGGCTGGCCAAGTTCGACGGCATCCTGGTGCCCGGCGGTTTCGGCATACGCGGCGTCGAAGGCAAGATCTGCGCGGCCCGTTACGCCCGCGAGAACCAGCTGCCCTACCTCGGCATCTGCCTGGGCATGCAGGTCGCGACCATCGAGTTCGCACGCCATGTGGCGGGCCTGAAAGACGCCAACAGCACCGAGTTCGAACCCAACACGCCGCACCCGGTGATCGCGCTGATCACCGAGTGGAAGGACGCCGACGGCACCATCAAGACACGTGACGCCAAGTCCGACCTCGGCGGGACCATGCGCCTGGGCGCGCAGAGTTCCGACGTGGCCAAGGGCACGCTGGCCCACGGCATCTACGGCGACGTGGTGACCGAGCGGCATCGCCACCGCTACGAAGCCAATGTCAACTACCTCGACCAGTTGCGCGCCGCCGGGCTGGTCATTTCGGCGCTGACCCAGCGCGAGCAGCTCACCGAAATCATCGAACTGCCGCGTGATGTGCACCCCTGGTTCGTCGGCGTGCAGTTCCACCCCGAGTTCAAGTCCACGCCGTGGGCCGGCCATCCGCTGTTCAACGCCTACATCAAGGCCACGCTGGACCACCAGGTGGCCGGCAAATCCCTGAAAGTGGTGGCATGAAGCTTTGCAATTTCGAGATCGGCCTCGACAAGCCCTTCTTCCTGATCGCCGGTCCCTGCGTCGTCGAGTCGGAACAGCTCCAGATGGACACTGCCGGTGCACTCAAGGAAATTACCGCCTCCCTCGGCATTCCCTTCATCTTCAAGTCGAGTTACGACAAGGCGAACCGCTCCAGCGGCACCAGCTTTCGCGGCCCGGGCATGGACAAGGGCCTGGAGATCCTGGCCAAGGTCAAGCGCGAGCTCGGCCTGCCCATCCTGACCGACGTGCATTCCGAAGCCGAGATCGCCACCGTGGCTTCGGTGGTCGACGTGTTGCAGACGCCGGCCTTTTTGTGCCGCCAGACCGACTTCATCCACGCGGTCGCGCAATCGGGCAAACCGGTCAACATCAAGAAGGGCCAGTTCCTCGCGCCCGGCGACATGAAAAACGTCATTGACAAGGCACGTGCCGCCGCGCGCGAAAAAGGCCTGAACGAAGACAACTTCATGGCCTGCGAACGCGGCGCGAGTTTCGGCTACAACAACCTGGTCTCCGACATGCGCAGCCTCGCGATCATGCGCGAGACCGGCGCACCGGTGGTCTTCGACGCCACCCATTCCGTGCAACTGCCGGGCGGCAACGGCACCAGCAGCGGCGGCATGCGCGAGATGGTGCCGGTGCTGGCCCGCGCGGCAGTCGCGGTCGGCATTGCCGGCCTGTTCATGGAAACCCACCCGGACCCGGCCAACGCCATGAGCGACGGCCCCAATGCCGTTCCGCTCAAACACATGAAAGCCCTGCTGGAAACGCTGCTCGAACTCGACCGCGTGACCAAGAAAAACGGCTACCTCGAAGATCATTTTGGGATTTGAACAATGAACAGCTCAGTACACGAAGTGACGAGCGGCTGGTCAAAGGTGCGCCGCGCAGGGCCGCCCCAAGCAAGCACGGCCCCCTCGGGGGGCAGCGCCGTACACGTAGTGACAAGCGTGGGGGCTCTATGACCTCTGCCTACATCATCGCCAACGTCACCGTCACCAATCCCGAGCAATACGAAGAGTACAAAAAGTGGTCCTCTGCCGCGATGCAGGCACACGGTGCCGAGGTCTGCGTGCGCGGCGGCAAGGTCGAAGTCATCGAAGGTGACTGGGCCCCCGAGCGGCTGGTGATCCTGAAATTTCCCAGCGTTGCGGCCGCCAAGGCCTTTGATGCCTCCCCTGAATACGGCAAGGCCAGGGCAGCACGCCAGGGCGCGGCTGTCATGCGCATGATTGTTGTCGAAGGCGTGTGAGCCGGATTCCCCGAATTTTGTTTTTTTGATTTGAAAGAACCCCAATGAGCGCAATTGTTGATATCGTCGGCCGCGAAATCCTGGACAGCCGGGGCAACCCCACCGTCGAATGCGACGTGTTGCTGGAGTCCGGCGTCATGGGCCGCGCCGCCGTGCCTTCGGGCGCCTCCACCGGCTCGCGCGAAGCCATCGAGCTGCGCGACGGCGACAGCGGCCGTTACCTCGGCAAGGGCGTGCTCAAGGCGGTCGAATACATCAACACCGAAATCTCCGAAGCCGTGCTGGGCCTGGACGCCAGCGAGCAGGCCTTCCTGGACCGCACGCTGATCGACCTGGACGGCACCGAGAACAAGTCGCGCCTGGGCGCCAATTCCATGCTGGCCGTCAGCATGGCGGTGGCGCGTGCCGCGGCCGAGGAAGCCGGCCTGCCGCTGTACCGCTACTTCGGCGGCATGGGCGCGATGCAGATGCCGGTGCCCATGATGAACGTGATCAACGGCGGCGCCCACGCCAACAACAGCCTGGACCTGCAGGAGTTCATGATCGTGCCGGTGGGCGCGCCCAGCTTCCGCGAAGCCCTGCGCTGGGGCGCCGAGGTCTTCCACGCGCTCAAGAAAATCCTGCATGACCGCGGCATCAGCACCGCCGTCGGCGACGAAGGCGGCTTCGCACCCAGCGTCGAGAACCACGAAGCCGCGATTGCCCTGATCCTGGAAGCCATCGACAAGGCCGGCTACACCGCCGGCGAGCAGATCGCGCTGGCGCTGGACTGCGCGGCCAGCGAGTTCTACAAGGACGGCCTGTATGTGCTCGAAGGCGAAGGCGGCCTGAAACTGAACGCCCAGCAGTGGACCGACATGCTGGCCACCTGGTGCGACAAGTACCCCATCATCAGCATCGAGGACGGCATGCACGAGGGCGACTGGGACGGCTGGAAGATCCTGACCGAACGCCTGGGCAAGCAGGTGCAGCTGGTCGGCGACGACCTGTTTGTCACCAACACCAAAATCCTCAAGGAAGGCATCGACAAGTCGATTGCCAATTCCATCCTGATCAAGATCAACCAGATCGGCACGCTGACCGAAACCTTTGCCGCGATCGAGATGGCCAAACGCGCCGGCTACACCGCGGTGATTTCGCACCGATCCGGCGAGACCGAAGACAACACGATTGCCGACATCGCGGTGGGCACCAATGCCGGCCAGATCAAGACCGGCTCGCTCTCCCGCTCCGACCGCATGGCCAAGTACAACCAGTTGCTGCGCATCGAGGAAGACCTGGGCGACATCGCCACCTATCCGGGCCGCGCTGCCTTCTACAATTTACGTTAAATGGCCCCCACGCTCGCGCACTTCGTGTCGTTCGCGAGGCCTTGCAGGCCGCCGCTCGCCGGAGGCTTCGCTTCTGTCGCCTGTCCAAACCTGCCCAAGCAGGTTTGGAGCCGCAAGCTCCAGCCCCTTGGGGGCCGCGTTTCGCCTTGGGGCGGCCCGGCGGCGAAACATCCCCACGCATAGGCAAATGGGCTCGCGCGTCGTCCCCGCCCTCCTGATTGTGCTGCTCATCATCGTGCATGCACAACTCTGGGTTGGGCGGGGCAGCCTTCCGAGCGTCAACGAGATGCAGCGCCGGCTCACCGAGCAGGCGGCGGCGAACGCCAAGGCCGAGGCCGACAATGCGCGCCTGTCGGCCGAGGTGAAGGACTTGCGCGAAGGCCTGGAGATGGTCGAGGAAAAAGCGCGCGAGGAGCTGGGCATGGTCAAGCCCAATGAAATTTTTGTGCAGGTCACGCCCTGAGCTGCGTCGCTGCACCGGTCTGGATGCAGTTGAATTCACTATGCTTTTGATAGCTGCTCACGCCCGTCAAATATGGGCTGGAGGCCTTTTTCATTGAAAACCCAGGCAGCAGTACCGGCGCCCATCCGCCTGCTGGGCGCGCCCGGTACCGGCAAGACCCGGCTGGCGGCGGAACTGGCAAACAGCTTGTCTGCCGGGAGGCACGACTGGCCTTTATTCACCGTTGAGGACAACCCGGCGCTGCCCCACGCCGGCCCGACGGTCTGCACCACGCTGCTGATGGGCCTGGATCTTCCGGTGCCTGCTGCTTTTGCAGCAGTCCAGCAAGCCGCCGACCGCGCCCTGCGCGACATGCTGGCGCGATCCGGCATCAGCTACCAGGTGGTGTACGGCGAGGGTGAGCAGCGGCTGCACAACGCGCTGGCTGCGCTGCAGAGCACCGGCAACACGGCTGAGGGTGATGTCAGCCGCACGCGCTGGGTCTGGGCCTGCGACAACTGCAGCGACCCGCAGTGCGAGCGCCGCCTGCTCAGCGAGCTGTTGGCTGCGCGCGACCGAGGACCCTCTGCATAACTCGCGCCGCGCGCGGCGGGGCTTTTGCGGGATGAGCCGTTAGGCGCAAAACCCAAGGCAAGGCTGGCCGCCTTGCCTGGTTTTGTAACGACACGGATCGCCCGCAAAACCACGCCCCTTTGGGTTCGGACCAAAACGGGCGCTTTCCTCACCAAACCCCTTGCGTGTGCTTCAGCACACGCTGCGAAGTGCTGGCAAGCAAATCATCCCGTTGTGGACCCAAACGCGCATGGCGGGAGTTATGCAGAGGGTCCTACTGCACCGTCGGCGCCGGCGGCAACTGTCCGGCCGGGCTGGTGAAAATCTGCGCGGCGTCGACCGGGTCGAAGCCGTACTGCGCGCCGCAGAACTCGCAGCCCACATCGATGCGGCCCTGCTCGGCGATGATGCTTTCCACCTCGGCCGTGCCCAGGCTGCGCAACATGCTGCTGACGCGCTCCTGCGAACAGCTGCAGGCAAAGGTTGGCGTGCTGGGCACGTAACGCGTGATCTTTTCTTCCCAGAACAGGCGGTGCAGGATGGTGTCGGCGTCCAGCGTCAGCAACTCCTCGCGCTTGAGCGTGCCGGCCAGGATGGCGATGCGCTTGTAATCCTCGTTACGCCCGATCTGGTCCTCGTCGGCATCACGGTCGCGCTGGCTTTCGAGGTTGCCCTCGCCCTTGACCGGCAGACGCTGGATCAGCAGACCCGCCGCCACCTTGCCGTCGGCGGCCAGGATCAGTTTGGTGTCGAGCTGCTCGCTCTGCAGCATGTAGTGCTCCAGCACCTCGGCCAGGTTCTCGATTTTTTCATGCTGGTCGCCGAACAGCGGCACCACGCCCTGGTAAGGCTGGCGGCCGGGCATCTTGTCTTTCGGGTCCAGCGTGATGGCGCAGCGCCCCTCGTTGTTGACATTGACCAGGCGACTCAGGCTGTCGCCGGGCGACACCTCGCCGGTCACCGTCGCGGTCGCGCGCAGGCTCAGGTCGGGCTGCACCTCGGCGACGGCCAGCTTGACCGGGCCGTCGCCAAAGATCTGCAGCACCAGTGCGCCGTCGAAGCTGATGCTGCTCTGCATCAGCGCGCCGGCCGCGGTCATTTCGCCCAGCAATTGCAGCACTTCAGGCGGGTAACCGCCGCCGGCCTCGCGGCGCTGGAGGATTTCCTGCCAGGCATCGGTCAGGCGCACCAGCATGCCGCGCACCGGCAGGCCGTCGAAAATGAATTTATGGAGTTCGGAGGACATCAATCGATCTTTTTGAATCCCGCCTTGTAGCGGCGGGCATTCTCTACATAGTGATGGGAGATCATTTTTAAACCCTCGATCTGCTCGGGCGACAACTGGCGCACGGCTTTGGCCGGGCTGCCCAGGATCATGGAGCCGTCCGGGAACTCCTTGCCTTCGGTCACCAGCGAGCCCGCGCCCACCAGGCAGTTCTTGCCTATCCTGGCGTTGTTCAACACCACCGCGCCTATGCCGATCAGCGAACCGTCGCCGATGGTGCAACCGTGCAGCATGACCTGGTGGCCGATGGAGACGTTTTCACCCAGTGTCAGCGGCACCCCCATGTCGGCATGCAGCACGCTGGCGTCCTGGACATTGGTGCCGCGCCCTATGCGTATGGTTTCGGTGTCGCCGCGTATCACGGTGCCGAACCAGACACTCACCCCTTCGGCCAGTTCCACATCGCCAATCACCTGCGCGCTGTCGGCCACCCAGGCGGTGTCGTGCAGCTTCGGGGTCAGTTCATCGAGTTGGTAAATCGCCATCGTTGTGTCCTCTGTGTTGCCTCTGCGGAATCGGTCCATTGTAAAGAGCCACCCCGTGTTTCGCCGACAATCCGGGCATGACCCTGCCTGCCGCGCCGCCCGCCGTCCCGCCTGAGTTGCGCCAGCTGGCCCTGGCCGCCCTGCTGCAGCCCAATCCACAGCAAAAAGTGCTGCTAAGCCACGCCCTGCAAGCGCAGGCAGCTACGCTTTCGATAGCACCCACGCTGTCCATCGCCCCGCCCGTTGGCCTGCCCGGCTGCCCCGCGCGGCCGGAACTGCGCTCGCACCTGGACGTGCCCAAGCGCTCACCGCACACGCCGGCCGGCCTGGCCGCCCTGCTGCACGCGGTGACCCACATCGAGTTCAACGCGATCAATCTGGCGCTGGACGCGGCCTGGCGCTTCGACCACATGCCGGCTGCCTACTACCGGGACTGGATACGGGTGGCAGCCGAGGAAGCCCATCACTTCAGCCTGCTGCGCGCGCAGTTGCAGGCCATGGGTTACGACTACGGCGACTTTCCCGCCCACACAGGCCTCTGGGACATGACCCACAAAACCGCCGGCGACGTGCTGGCGCGCATGGCGCTGGTGCCGCGCACCCTGGAAGCGCGCGGCCTGGACGCCACGCCGGCGATGCAGGCCAAGCTGCGCAAGGTCGGCACACCCGACGCGCTGGCAGCGGTCGCCATCCTCGACATCATCCTGCGCGACGAGATCGGCCACGTCGCCATCGGCAACCACTGGTACCGGCATTTGTGCAGCGAGCGCGGCCTCGACCCGGTCCCCACCTATGCCGAACTCGCCAGGACTTACGGCGCACCACGGCTCAAGGGGCCATTCAACCTGGACGCGCGCCGGGCTGCGGGGTTTGATGAGGATGAGCTGGCGCTGCTGGGCGGGTGAGAAGAACTTCTCTCCAGATAAGGGGCTGGGTCAATTTTCTACACATTGGGTCGTATAGGTCGCCCGAGTAGCCAAGCGCATAAAAAGAGCAGCGACGCTGTTAGGCCTCTAGCAATCGGCTCTCCAACGAGCGAGACCAAAGCAACAAAAATGTGGCCTCCACCCCTAACGCGGCCACTATTGCCACTGAGTTGCTCCACCGATGCGAAGAACATTACGGCGATACCGGCAAGGATCGCCAGGACCACGACAGACCATCTGAACACTCCAAAGACGCGCGCCATGATCGACATCGGCTGGGTCGTGCGCAAACCCGTCTTCCTGCCTGCAACTTGCTTACCTGTACTCACTGAATTTCGGTCGCTTGCCATAAAGAGCCCCGGTTTTAGTCCTAGCCATGCAAACCGAAGTGCATCCACAAGGAAACCACCAAAGCCACAGAATAGATCAACAACGCAATCAAGAACATGACTGCACCGAGGGGATGTCTGTCCATAGTTACGATCAGCTTTGATGGACTGGGCATGTTTCTGAACTCAATTTCCATAGGAGACATATTACGGCTTGGCCTAGCTCATAACCGCCCTACCCGTTAGCGAGCAAGGAACCATATCCAAGCCAGCCCCACTAGTGCGCCAGCACAAATCAGCAGAACGACCACAAACAGACATGCCCCTAGCGGATGCCTATCCATCGTTGTAATCAGCTTTGATGGGCTGGGAATATCCTGGAATTGAATGTTCATGCGCCAAGCGTAAGGGATGCATCCAAGGACGTCACGGGACAAAGCTGTGGATAAGTGCTGGATAAGAGGGTACCAAGTGTGCAAAAGTCGTTAGCAGTCAACGCGAGACCTGGAAGTGCGAATTCTGGACTCCGAATCTGTGGATATCCGCAGCGATCTGGGGACAACAGCCTTTCGTTCGCCCCATGGCAGCACAGCGGGATCTCGTACTCAGAGTCATCGACCGCAATAGGATCACCTCGTCGAATTCGTCAAGGTCGTGTACGTTGGCGACTTTGTCGAGTGGCTATGAAATGCTCGTTGAAACTTGGCGGGAGCCTCTTAATCAAGCATTCACTTGGCGGCCACGGTCTTCGATAGGGGCAGAGCCGCCGCTTGAAACGCTTGAAACAATAGAAGTAGAACCTTCGACTGGCATGGCTTGCGAATTCGCAACAATCCGTTTTTTCCTACACACGAAGCCCTCAACTTCACGCATAGTCGGGCTTGCCAAAGGGTCGATGGCAAACCGGTCGCAGCAGCGCCGGCACTCTTCATTCAGACCCGCTTGAATGTGAACAGGAGTGCGCCCATGATCCGGCATCTCGTTCCCCATCTGGAGTCCCGGCTGGTTGGCCTGCGGGCGCCGGTGTCCGTGCAACTGCCCGCGGGCCAGGTCCTCGGCATGCCGGACGCGCCGGTGAAGATGAGTTTTTCGCACTGGGCCAGCCTCACGCGCCTGCGGGCCGGCCAGATCGGCGCGCTGGCCGAGGAGTACGTTGAGGGCACGCTCAACATCGAGGGCCGCATGCGCGACGTGATGGCGGTGGCGGCCAGCCTGCTGCCGGCGAATCCGGTGCACAGCGACACCGGCTGGTGGGCCGGCCTGCAAAGCCAGATCCGCTCGCTGCGCATGCACACGCCCGAAAAAGACGCCGAGCAAATCCAGTTCCATTACGACGTGTCCGACGATTTTTATGCGCTCTGGCTGGACCCGCGCCGCGTGTATTCCTGCGCCTACTACCGCGACGAGGCCATGTCGCTGGCCCAGGCGCAAGAGGCCAAGCTGGACCACATCTGCCGCAAGCTGATGCTCCAGCCGGGCGAACGTTTCCTCGACATCGGCGCCGGCTGGGGCGGGCTGCTGCTCTGGGCCGCCGAACATTACGGCGTGGACGCCACCGGCATCACGCTGTCGAAAAACCAGCATGCGCATGTGCAGGCGCTGATCGCCGAAAAAGGCCTGCAGGGCCGGGTGCGCATGGAGCTCCGCGACTACCGCGAGCTCGACGAGCACCAGCCCTTCGACAAGATCTCCTCGGTCGGCATGTTCGAACACGTGGGCCGCGCGCAAATGGGCGCCTACTTCGGCAAGATCATGCGGCTGCTGGCGCCCGGCGGGCTGGTGCTGAACCACGGCATCACCGCCGGCGGCCTGGACAACACCAAGCTGGGCGCGGGCATGGGCGACTTCATCGGCAAATACATCTTCCCGGGCGGCGAGTTGCTGCACGTCAGCGATGTGCTGACCCACCTGGCGCGCTCGGGCCTGGAAATGGTGGACACCGAAAACCTGCGGCCGCACTATGCGCGCACGCTCTGGGACTGGTCCGACGCGCTCGAGGCCAGGCTGGGCGAAGCGCAGCAGGTGCTGGCCGCCACCGGCGGCAATGAACGCGCCGAAAAAATCCTGCGGGCCTACCGCCTGTACCTGGCCGGCAGCGCCATGTGTTTCGAGCAGGGCTGGATCAGCCTGCACCAGATGCTGGCCGCGCGGCCGGCCGAAGCCATGGCGGACGAAGCCATCCAGGGCGCGCAAAGCCGCTACCCCTTCCGCCGCGACTACATGTACGCCGCGCCCCGTTCATAAGCCAAATCAGCCTCCAGCCCTTTCCGGACAAGCGCAGGCAGCTATCGAATAGATAGCAATACGATGATGCCCGTCAATCGGTTTTGATGCCTGCGGCCTGGACAATCCGGGCGTTGCTGGCCGATTCCTGCGCAATCTGCCGGGCGAAATCCGCGGCGCTGCCGATGGTCGGCACGTTGTCGGCGCTGAGCAGGCGCTTGCGCAGCTCCGGCGTCTGCAGCGCGATGTTGATCTCGGTGTTGAGCCGCTGCAGCACCGGTGCCGGCGTGTTGCCCGGGGCAAACACACCGAACAGCGAACTCAGGTTGGCGGGTGCAAAGCCCAGTTCGGCAAAAGTCGGCACTTGCGGCAAGGCCTCGACACGGGCCGGCGCGCCGACCGCCAGCACACGCAGCTTGCCCGACTGGATGTGCGGCATCACCGCGCCGCTGAGGTTGGTGGTGATCACCTCGAACTGCCCGCTCAGCGCATCGGTCAGCTGCTGGCCGCCGCCCTTGTACGGGATGTGGGTGATCTCCACCTTCGCGCCGTTTTGCACCTGCTCGAGCACGATGTGGCCGACGGTGGCCAGGCCCGAGGTCGACCAGCGCACGCTGCCGGGTTTGGCTTTGGCCGCCGCCAGCATGTCCTTGAAGTCCTTGCCGGGGAAGGCAGACGTCGCCAGCAGCACCACGGGCGAATACATCACGCTGGCCACCGGCGCGATGTCCTTGAGCGGGTCATAAGGCAGTTTGCCCAGGTGCGGGTTCAGTGCCAGTGGACTGATCGACGAGAAACCGAGGGTGTAGCCATCCGGCGCGGCCTTGGCCACCACGTCCATGCCTATGCTTCCGCCGGCGCCCGCGCGGTTTTCCACCACCACCGGCGTGGCCAGCTGCTGCGCCAGTTTTTCGGCCAGTGCCCGCGCGATGTTGTCGCTGATGCCGCCGGGCGGATACGCCACGACGATGCGGATGGGCCGAGCCGGCCAGCCGGCCTGGGCTATGGAAATCGAAGGCAAGGCGGCGGCGCACAGGGCGAGCAAAGGCAGGGCCAGCAGGCGGCGGCGCGGGAAGGACGAGGACATGAATTTTCCTGAGATGAACATGGACCTATTTTGCCTCGCCCGACAAGCACTGCCGGTGGGGCGAGATTCTTCGACAGGCTCAGGACGAACGGAAATCCGGTGCGTGAGGTGGCGGCTTGTCTAGCCCCGTGGATGGTGCTGCGAATGCAGCGCCTTGAGCCGCTCGCGCGCAACATGCGTGTAGATGGTGGTCGTCGAAATGTCCGCGTGGCCCAGCAGCATCTGCACCGCGCGCAGGTCGGCGCCATGGTTCAGCAGATGCGTGGCAAAGGCGTGGCGCAGGGTGTGCGGCGACAGCGGCGAGTGGATGCCGGCGCGTTGTGCGTACTTCTTGACCAGCATCCAGAACATCACGCGGCTCATGCCGCTGCCGCGCGCGGTGACAAACAAATCGTCGGTCTGCTGGCCTTTCAAAATCTCGGGCCGGGCTTCGGCCAGGTAACGCACGATGGCGTCGCGCGCGACCTGGCCGAAAGGCACCAGGCGCTCCTTGCTGCCCTTGCCCATGACGCGCAGCACACCCTCGTTCATGCTGGTGTGGAAGGTCTTGAGCCCGACCAGCTCGCTCACGCGCAGGCCGCTGGCATACATCAGCTCCAGCATGGCGCGGTCGCGCAGGCCCAGCGCCGTGTCGTCGCTGGGCGCGGCCAGCAGCGACTCGACCTGGGCTTCCGACAGCAGCTTGGGCACCCGCAGCGCCTGTTTGGCCGACTGCAGCTTGAGCGTCGGGTCGGCCGTGATCAGGCGCTCGCGCAGCGCCCAGTGGAAATACCGCTTGAACACCGTGAGCCGGCGGTTCGCCGAGGTCGCCTTGGTGGCGCTGTGGCGCGCCGAGAAGTAGCCGTGGATGTCGCTCTCGGCCGTGCTGTCGATTGCGCGGCCGCCCTGCTCCTTCGCGCCCAGCCAGGCGGCGTAGAGCGACAGGTCACGCCGGTAGGCCGCCAGCGTGTTTTTCGACAGGCCGTCTTCCAGCCACAAGGCGTCGATAAAACTGTCAATGCCGGACTGGCTCTGGGGATGCATGCTGCGACGATAACAAAAGCGCCGCCCCCACGCGATCGCGGCACAAAAAAACACCCCGCCAGGCACAGGCCTGCGGGGTGTGTTGGCTCAAGGGGCCGAAGCCCGCGAACTTATTCGAGCTTCAGGCCGGCGCTGGTCACGACCTTTTTGTAAACCTCGTACTCCGCCTTGATCTGCGCGGTGAACTGCTCGGGCGTGTTGCCGACGATGATGGAACCGGTGTCCTCGATGCGCTTGCGCACGGCCGGGTCTTTCAGCGCCGTGAGCGTCGCCGCGCTGACCTTGTCGACCACTTCTTTCGACAGGCCCTTGGGACCCAGGATGCCGTAATAGGCCATGCGGTTCACCGGCTCCAGGCCGACCTCCTTGAAGGTCGGCACGTCCGGCAGCACCGCCAGGCGGGTCGGCGCGGCCACCACGATGGGGATCAGGCGCTTTTGCTGGATGAAAGGCAGGGCCGAGGGGATGTTGTCAAAAATGATCTGGACCTGGCCGGCCACCGTGTCGTTCAGGGCCGGGCCTGCACCACGGTAGGGAATGTGCGTGATGAAGGTGCCGCTCAGGTTCTTGAACAGCTCGGTCTGCAGGTGGCCGATGCCGCCGGTGCCCGACGATGCGTAGGAGTACTTGCCGGGATTCTTCTTGATCTCGGCAATGAACTCCTTGTAGTTGCGCGCCGGAAAGCTCGGGTGCACCGCAATGATGTTGGGCGTGGCGGCGATATTGATGATGGGCGTGAAGTCCGTCAGCGGGTTGTAGGGGATCTTGGTATTGATCGCGGGATTGGCCGCCGTGGTGGACACCGTGGCCATGCCCAGCGAATAACCGTCGGGGGTCGCCCGTGTCGTTTCCAGCGCGCCAACCACACCGCCGCCGCCGGCCTTGTTCTCGACGATCACGTTCTGGCCCAGCGCCTTGCCCAGCGGCTCGGAGACCACACGCGCCACGATGTCGGTGGTGCCGCCCGGTGCAAACGGCACCTGCAGCTTGATGACCTTGTTGGGGTAGGCCTGGGCAAAGGCCGAACCTGCCGCGGCGGTGGCCAGCGTCAGCGCGGAGAGGGTGAGCAGATAACGACGTTGCATGGCTAACTTCCTTATTAAAAAAACAATGGCTTATCCTAAGCGCAAGCAACGTGCCTGCCCCTTGTGGATAACGCATAAGGGCAATCCCTAAGAAACCCTTACGCTTGCGGTATTCTCACCGGGTGAACTACGCGCTCCTTCTTTTCCCCGATTTCTCCCTGATCCTGTGTGGCTACCTGGTCTGCCGTTACACCGCGCTGAACCGCACGGTCTGGCAGCAGGTGGAAAGCCTGGTGTATTACTTCCTGTTCCCGGTCCTGCTGTTTCATTCCATCGTCAGGAGCCCGCTGGACCTGGGCGCGGCCTCCAGCCTGATCGCCGCCGGGCTGACCATGGGGGTGCTGGGCATCGCTCTGGCCTACTCGCTGCCCTATCTGCCCTGGTTGGGTGCACACATCGACAGGCGCGAGCATGCCGCGAGTGCGCAGGTCGCCTTCCGTTTCAACTCCTTCATCGCGCTGGCGCTGGCCGAGCGCCTGGCCGGCGCCGAAGGCCTGCTGCTGATCGCCATACTGATCGGCGTCTGTGTGCCGCTGTTCAATGTGGGCGCGGTCTGGCCGATGGCGCGCCACGCCAACACCGGTTTTGTCGGTGCGCTGGCGCGCAACCCGCTGATCATCGCCACCGCCACCGGGCTGGCGGCCAACCTGCTGGGTTTCCAGATGCCGGTGTGGCTGGAGCCCACCGTCACACGCATAGGCGCGGCCTCACTGGCGCTGGGCCTGATGGCCGCCGGCGCCGGCATGCAGTTCGCGTCGCTGGCCTCGGCCAAAACGCTGGCGGTGTCGCTGCTGGCGATCCGCCATTTTTTCATTCCGCTGATCGCCCTGGGCCTGTCCTGGGTGTTCGGCCTGTCCGCGGTGCAGACCACGGTGCTGCTGTCTTTTTCGGCGCTGCCGACGGCCTCGAGCTGCTACGTGCTGGCCGCGCGCATGGGTTACAACGGCGCCTTTGTCGCCGGCCTGGTCACGCTGTCCACCCTGCTGGGCATGGTCAGCCTGCCGTTTGCGCTGGGTTTGCTGCGTTAGGGCTGGCCGAAGCCGTGGCTGCGCAGGATGGCCTGCGCGGTTGGCGACAGAATAAACTGCGCCAGTTGCGCGGCGCCGGCATCCGCACCGCTGCGTGAAGTCAGGCCGTAACGCGCACTGACCTGCAGCGCCTCGGGCACCGGCACAACCTTCAGGCGAGGCACCTCCCGCTGGGCCGCCACGGCATTGGTGCAATAGGTCAAAAACACATCGGCCTGGCCCTGGTCCATGACCCAGGCATAGGTGCCGCGGCCGGACGGCGGCTTGGGTGAATCGGCGCCGCCTGTCAGTTGCAGGGCCTTGGCCTCCAGCGCCGCCCGGGCACCGCTGCGCAGGGTTTCGGCGCGGCGGAACAGCGCCCAGGCGTAGACGCCCGAGGGGTCGGCTTTGGGGGTTGAAGTGCCGACACGCACGCTGGAGCGCAGCATGACATCGAGCAGGCTGTCCGGCGAAACCTCCACAGAAGGCGCGGCGAGCGCGCACATCTGGTTCAGCGCAAACACGGCGGGCGCCTGCCAGCCCCCCTGGGCGGCCAGGCGCTGCGGATGCTCCATGTCGGCCGATGCAAACACCTGGGCCGGCTCGCCTTGTTCGATGCGCTCGCGCAGCAAGCCGGAAGCGCCCAGGGTCAGCGCCGCCTTGCGGCCGGTCTGCGCCTCGAACTGCCGCACCACCGTGGTCATGGCTTCACGCAGGCTGCCGGCGGCGTAAAGCTGCAGCGGCGGCAAGGGCTGCGCCTGCGCGCTGCCCATCGCCAATGAGGCAAGGACGGGCATCAGCCAGTTGGCCATTACTTCGTGGCGTTCGGGAAGAACAGCTGCTCGCCGCCTATCTTGTAGCTGGCGATGCTGGCCTGGCCAGCCGGCGAGATCACCCAGTCCACAAATTTCTGCGCTTCGGCGAGCTTGACCTGCGGGTGTTTCGCCGGGTTGACCACCATCACGCCGTACTGGTTGAACAGGCGGGTGTCGCCCTCGACCAGCACCACCAGCTCACCGCGGTTCTTGAAGCTGAGCCAGGTGCCGCGGTCGGTCAGCACATATGCATTCGACGAGGACCCGATATTCAGCGCCGGGCCCATGCCGCAACCGCAGGCCTTGTAGTTGGTGAAAGCCGGGTTGTCGAAGCCGGCGTTTTTCCAGTAGCGCAGTTCGGCCGCGTGGGTGCCGCTCTTGTCGCCGCGCGAGACGAAGTTGGCGTTGGCTGCGTTGAGTTTTCTCAAAGCCTCGGTGATGTCCTTGCCTTTGGTTTTCGCCGGATCGGCGGCCGGGCCGACCAGTACGAAATCGTTGTACATGACCGGGAAACGCTTGATGGCAAAGCCTTCGGCCACGACTTTTTCCTCGGCGACCTGGTCATGCACAAACAGCACGTCGGCATCGCCGCGGCGGCCCATGTCGATGGCCTGGCCGGTGCCCAGGGCCACCACCTTGATGTCGATGCCGCTGGCCTGCTTGAAGGCCGGCAGCAGAGTGCCAAACAGGCCGGACTGCTCGGTCGAGGTGGTCGAGGCCATCACGATGGGCTGTGTCTGCGCTATCGAAACAGTAGCTGCCCACGCAAGTGGGACAAGGGCTACGGCCCGGAAATTCTTGAAAAATCGGGAATACAGGGTCGGGTTCATGCAAGTTCTCCTTTGACAAAAATCTCGGCTTCATGCGGCAGCGGGCCATTGAAAAAATCATGCGTCGGCAGGTCGGCCAGCAGGCGGCCGTGTTCGAGGTAAATCACGCGGCTGGCCAGGCGCTTGACCTGGCCGAGGTTGTGGCTGCTGAAAATCAGCGTCATGCCGGCTTCGGCAAACTCGGCCATCAGGGCCTCGACCTCGCGTTTGGCCGCCGGGTCCAGGCTGGCCGTCGGCTCGTCCAGCAGCAGCACATCGGGCCGCAGCGCCCAGGCGCGCGCCAGCGCCAGCCGCTGCTGCTGGCCGCCGGACAGCGCCTTGGCATTGCGCTGCGCCAGCGCCAGCAAACCGACCCGCTCGAGCGCGCGCAGGGCGTGGGCCTTGGCCTCTTTCCAGGCCACGCCCTTGAGCCACAGGCCCAGCGCCACATTGGTCTGGGCACTGGCGCGCAACATGTAGGGATGCTGGAACAACATGGCCTGGCGCGCCGCCGCATCGACCTGCAGGCTGCCGGTGCCGGGCCGCACCAGGCCATGCAGGGTGCGCAGCAAGGTGCTTTTGCCGCTGCCGTTGGAGCCGACCAGCGCCACACGTTCGCCCGCCTGGATGCGCAGGCCGCAGGCCTTGAGCGCCTGCACCTTGCCGTAGGACACGCCCACGGCCTTCAACTCGAACAGCAGGCTCATTCGCCGCCCCCCTGGGGCTGGACCGCCAGCGGCTTCACACCGTCGGGCAGCGGCGCGTGGTCGTCCTGCCGCTCGCGCCAGCGCCGCACCAGCGCGATCAGCACATTCAGCAGCAGCACCACCGCCAGCAGCAGCAGGCCCAGCGCCAGCGCCAGCGGCAAATCGCCCTTGCTGGTTTCCAGCGCGATCGCCGTGGTCATCACCCGCGTGAAACCGTCGATGTTGCCGCCCACCACCATCACCGCGCCAACCTCGGAAATCGCGCGCCCGAAGGCGGCGATCAGCACCGTCAGCAGGGTGTAACGCTCGTCCCACAGCAGCAGCAGGCTGCGCATGCCCTTGCCTGCGCCCAGCGACTGGAACTGCTCGCCGTGCAGGCGGTCGGCATCCTCGATGGTCTGGCGCACCAGCGCGGTGACCACCGGCAGCACCAGCACGGTCTGCGCCAGCACCATGGCCTGGAAGGAAAACAGCCAGCCCAGAAAGCCCAGCGGGCCGGAGCGCGACAGCAGCAGGTAGACCACCAGCCCGACCACCACCGAAGGCAGCGCCAGCAAGGTGTTGAGCACGGTCAGAATCACGCCCCGGCCGCGAAACCGCGCCACACCCAGCCAGGCGCCCAGCACCAGTCCGGCGCTGCAGGCCAGCAGGCAGGCGCAGGCGCTGACGGCCAGTGACCTCAGCACAATGCTGCCCAGCAGGGGATCGAAGGAGGTGATCAGCGCAAAAGCGGTGCTGACGCTGTCGGAGAAGGTGTTCATGCAGATCGAAAATGGAGCCTTATCCTAGGTGCGCGCAGCACATCCTGCCATCGGGATTCACCAGTTAGGAAGCCCCGTACATAGGTGCAACAGGCGGTGCGCCGCTGCACCCATAATCGGTACCCACCCTGCCATGCACAAAGTCGAACTCTCCTACCTGCTGTCGCCCGAACGCGGCAAGGACGCGCTGATCCGCAATCCGCTGATGGACCTGCTGCATGCCGTGCGCGAGCAGGGCTCGATTTCGAAAGCCGCACACGCGCTCGACCTGTCCTACCGCCACGTGTGGGGCGCACTCAAGAAGTGGGAGCAGACCCTGGGCCGCACACTGATCGTCTGGGACAAGGGCCAGCGCGCGCAGCTCACCGAATTCGGCGAGAAGCTGCTGTGGGCTGAGCGCCAGGCCCAGGCCCGGCTGGCGCCGCAGATCGAGGCCTTGCGCGGCGACATCGAACGCGCGTTTTCCACCGCTTTCGATGACGAGGCCCATGTGCTGACGCTGTATGCCAGCCACGATGCGGCACTCAGCGCACTGCGCGACGACGCTGCTTCGCGCCGCCTGCACCTGGACATCCGTTTCATGGGCAGCGTGGACGCGATTGCCGCGCTCAACAGCGGGCGCTGCATGATGGCCGGCTTTCACACGCTGGACCGGCCCGACATCCATTCGGTGCCGGCGCAAACCTACCGCCACCTGCTCAAGCCGGGCTTGCACAAGATCATCGGTTTTGCCCACCGCAGCCAGGGCCTGATCGTGGCCAAAGGCAACCCGCGCCGCATCCGGCAACTGGCCGACATGCAGCAGCCCGGCCTGCGTTACGTGAATCGCGCCGAAGGCACAGGCACCCGCGTGCTGCTCGACGAACTGCTGGCGCAGGACGGCCTGAACGCCGGCAGCCTGCGCGGCTACGACACGCAGGAGCCGTCGCACACCGCCGTCGCGCAAGCGGTGGCCAGCGGCGCGGCCGATGCGGGCCTGGGCATCGAAGCCGCCGCGCGCGACAAAGGCCTGGACTTCGTGCCGCTGGTGCAGGAGCGTTACCACCTGGTCTGCCTGAAGTCGGCGCTGCCGCAGGCACCGGTGCAGGCGCTGCTGGCCGAACTGCAAAGCGCCGCCTGGCAGACCACACTGGCCGGCCTGCCCGGCTACAGCGGCGAATGCGCGCAGAGCGGACAGGTCCTGTCGCTCAGGGCGATGTTGCCCTGGTGGAATTACCGGAAGGCCAAAGCCTCCCATTCTTCGGAGTAATTTCGGGCGTTTGCGCCCGTCCGGATTGCGTGAGCAGCTATTGAATTCATAGCAAACTCATCGCGGGATTTGTCATCCCGGACTTGATCCGGGATCCATGCCCGAGGACCAGCACCGTTCGGGCTGAGCTTGTCGAAGCCTTCGGCACCTCGGCTACGTTGGTTCGCCAATGCCCGTTAGCCGGGGGTTGCCCGGCGGCAACTCACTTTCTTTTGCTTCGCCAAAAGAAAGTAAGCAAAGAAAAGGCGACCCGATGGTCTGGGTCCCTCCGCTTCGCTGCGGGCAACCTGCGGTGCTCGCCGAAAACGGGGTCGAGCTCGACTCGCTTCGCTCAGAATCGCTCGCCCTGATCCGTTTTCGGCTGCGCTCCTCGGCCCAGCCCGACGGGTGGGCGAAGGAATGCAGATTCGGGGAGGCGAGGACGCGCGAAGCGCGCTCTCGCCGGAGGCCGATTGCGAACCCGAATTCTGAATCGGACCCCGATCCCGCCCCCACCACCCTTCTGTATGCGCCGAGGAGCGCAGGGCCAGACGGATCAGGACGGGCGATTGTCTGAGCGAAGCGAGTTCGAGCCCGGCCCCGGCTGGACCGAGCACCGCAGGTTACCCTCCGCCGCGTCAGCGAAGGAGGGTCGCAGACAGCAGGGTCGCCTTTTCTTTGGTGACTTTCTTTTGGCGAAGCAAAAGAAAGTTACTTGCTGCCGGGCAACCCCCGGCTTGTGGGCGAACTACCAAACAACGAAACGCTGAAGCAGTCGGCGACATGGATCCCGGATCAAGTCCGGGATGACAACGCCAGCACGCGATCACAGTCGCAGTCGGTCATCGCTACAAGGCACAGGACCTGAATCCACAGAAGATGTCATCCCGCTCGGGAAGATAGAAGTTCCGGTACCTCGGATGTTTCATGCGCGCCCGCGTCGCCATCGAGGCGCCGCGCAGCACCTTGTGGGTGCCGAACCAGGGCTGTGAATAATCGGCATAGGGGTGCGGCTCGAAACCCGGGTAGGGGCGGAAGGTGCTGCCTGTCCACTCCCAGACATCGCCCCAGCGGAAACCGCGGCGCGCGGCGGTGTGCGCTGCCACCTCCCACTCGACCTCGGCCGGCAGGCGGCGGCCGGCCCAGCGGCACCAGGCGTCGGCTTCCCACCAGCTCATGTGCATGGCCGGCTGGTTGCCCAGCATGCGCATGGGCTGGCCGAAACGGGTCTGCATCACCGCGCCGCTGGCAACACCGATCTGCTCGATGTAACGCGGGCCACGCCGGCCCTCGCTGGCCGCGACCGCCTGCAGCCAGTCCCAGCCGGCGGCCTGCCAGAGTTCAGGCCGGTCGTAACCGCCGTCGTCGACGAACTCCACGAACTGCGACCAGCTCACGGGCTGGGCGTCGATCTCGAACTCGGGCACGCTGACCGTGTGTTGCGCCAGCTCGTTGTCGAAAACAAAACCCGGCGCCGCGGACGAGCCGAATTTCCAGTCCACGGCCGGCACCAGCAGCGCTTCGCGCTGGGTCATGGGTGGCGGCGTGAATGCCTGCAGCAGCGGCGGGTCCAGCGCCAGCCCCAGGGTCTGCGCGGTGTAGGTCAGGGCTTCGGCATGCATGTCCTCGTGAAACAGGCACAGGCGGTAAAAGTACAGCGCATCGTCGTCCTCGTCGGCCTTTTCGAGCAGTTCCAGCGTGCTTTCCAGCGTGTCCAGCAGCCAGGCGCGGCAGGCCCCCACCCCGGGCAGGTCCAGGCTCCAGCGGCTGTCATGCGGCACCCGGGAGGAGTCCCACCAGCGATCGGCATTCGGTTCGATCGACGCCAGCCGGGCATGGGCGGGCTCGCCATGCCGGCCCCGGGCGCGCTGCATGTTGCGGCCAATCCACCACTCCTGGAACCAGCCCACATGGCCGATCTCCCAGAGCGGGGGGTTGATCACCGGCAGCCGGGGAACCACCAAATCGACGTCCGCCAGCGCCTGCTGGTACTGCCCGAACAGGCGCAGCGTGTGGTTGCGCGCGTCCATCAGCGCCAGCGACAGCAAGTCCTTGCCGGCGCTGCGCATCAGGGCCGAATCGATCATGCCGGTGACGGACGTCGATGCGGAATGCGGCGGTGAATCGGGAGCAGCGTCTGAAGCCAAAGCGGGTCCTGGTGGGGCCGGCCCTGGGCAAAACCTGGGCAGGCCGGCGTGTCAAAGCAGAATAGCAGAGCGCGCGGCGCCCGGCGGGCAAGCCCCTTCATGTTGCTAAAGCAGTAAAAAACCGGCCGGCACGACCTGTCAGCGGCCGCCAGACGCCGACTGTCACCCCGCAAGCCTTTTCGTGTCAAATTCCGCAGACACCGGCATAGACTGCGGCGACCCCCCGGTGCCCCGTCCGTCCCCCGCCATGCATCCAGTCCGTGAACGCCTGTCCCTTCAACCGGTACGCCCTGTATGACCACCAACGCGCTGAAGCCCTCCCCTGAAGACCTGGACGTGAGCATCATGGACCTGAGCCCGCTGGCCTGGGTGCTGGAGGAGCTCCGCAAATCGCTGGACAACGCCAGCAAGGCGCTCAAACGCTTCGTGCGCGAGGCCGGGCAGGCGCAGGGCGCCGAACTCGCGGCGCTGGACGCCAGCCAGCTGCGCCTGGCGCGCCAGCAGTTGCACCAGGCGGCCGGTGCGCTGGACATGGTCGGCATGACCGCGCCGGCGCTGGTGTTGCGCGCCATGGAAACCGCCGTGCAGCGCTTCATCCAGTCACCGGCCCTGTGCACCGCGAAAGCCAGCGACCAGATCGAACTGGCCGGCTTTGCACTGACGGCTTACCTCGAGGACGTGATGGTCGGCAAGCCGGTGTCGGCCGTTTCGCTGTTTCCCCAGTACCGCGACATCCAGGGCCTGGTCGGCGCCGACCGTGTGCACCCGGCCGACCTCTGGGTGTTCGAATGGCGCTGGCTGGAGCCGGACCTGCCGGTCAGCGTCGGTCCCACGGCCTACAGCGATGCCTCCCGGCAGTCGCTGGACCGGCTGACACTCAAGCTGGTTCGCGGCGGCGATGTCCGTGCCGCGCAGAACCTGTCCGACATGTGCCTGGGCCTGGCGCAAACCGACACCGAAGTCGAGCTCAAGACCTTCTGGAAAATTGCCGCCGGCTTTTTCGAGGCGCTGGCGCTGCGCCTGCTGAAGGTCGACGTGTACGCCAAGCGGGCGATCCTGCGCATCCTGCTGCAGTACGCCAACCTGGCGCGCGGCATGCCCCACGCCTCGGACCGTCTCGCGCAGGACCTGCTGTTTCTCTGCACGCAGGCCGTGGCCGCGCGCGCCAGCGACGCGCCGGTGCTGTCGGCGGTGCGCGCCAGCTACGGCCTGGAGCGCTTCCTGCCGGTCGACTACGAAGCCCTGCAGTTCGACCGCTTTGCCCCGGCACTGATCACCCAGGCCCGCAAGCGCATCGGCTCGGCCAAGGAAAGTTGGTCCTCGGTGACCGCGGGTGACCTCTCCCGCTTCAAGATGGTCAGCGACCAGTTCAGCCTGGTGACCGACTCCCTGGTCAAGCTGCATCCGCCCAGCGAGGCGCTGACACAGGCGCTGACGCGGGTGATCGAGGCGACCGCAGTTTCCGGGCAGGCGCCCTCGCCGGACCTGGGGCTGGAAGTCGCCACCGCGCTGCTTTACCTGGAAGCGGCCTTCGACGACCTGGACCCGAAAGACACCCAGCTCACGGTTCGCAGCAACCGCCTGGCGCAGCGGCTGGACAGCGCACGGGCCGGCCAGGCGCTGGCGCCGGACCCCTGGATGGAAGCGCTGTACCGGCGCCATAACGACAAACAGACCATGGAAAGCGTGGTGACCGAACTGCGCAACCTGCTGGGCCAGCTGGAAAAATCACTGGACAATTATTTCCGCACCCCGGAGGACAAGGCCCTGCTGGCGGCCGTGCCCGGGCAACTCGAACAGATGCGCGGCGTGATGGCGGTGCTGGACCTGGAGCAGGCCGCGCTGGCCGTGGCGCACATGCGCGACCTGGTCAACCAGATGCTGCAGACCCCCATCACCGCGCAGGAGGCCCGCGCGGCCGGAACCTTCGACCGCCTGGGCAACAACCTGGGCGCACTGAGCTTCCTGATCGACATGCTCAACTACCAGCCGGCGCTGGCCCGGAAAAATTTCGTCTACAACGCGGAAAAAGGCGAACTGCAGGCCAGGACCAGCGACGCCGAACGCCAGCCCTGAAGAACTGTTAACCTGTGGCGGCGGGCACGGGGCCTGCAACACGGGGTTCTCCATTGGTCAGCAGCTCTGGCGCAAGCAAGATTGTCATCGTCAGTCCGGCACTGCGCGAAGCCAACAACGGCAACTGGCACACGGCGCGGCGCTGGGCGCAATTCCTGTCCGGCCGGCATGCGACCATGCTGCTGGACGACTGGCCCGGCCCCGGGGCGACCTCGGCCGGCATCATGATTGCGCTGCATGCGCGCCGCTCGGCGCCGTCCATCCAGGCCTGGGCACGGCAGCACCCCGACAAGCCGCTGGTGCTGGTGCTGACCGGCACCGACCTGTACCGCGACATCCGCACCGACGCCGATGCGCAGCTGTCGCTGGCCCTGGCCAGCCAGCTGGTGGTGCTGCAGGAGGACGGCCTGCACCACCTGCCCCCCGCCCTGCGTGCCAAGGCCTGCGTGATTTACCAGTCGGCACGGCCGCTGCGGACGGCGCACAAACCGCTGCGGCCCTTCCGGGCGGTGATGGTCGGCCACCTGCGGGATGAAAAAGACCCGCTGACCTGGCTGCGTGCCGCCGCCGCAGCGTACACCACGCCCATGCGCTTCGAGCAGATAGGCGCGGCGCTGCAGCCCGAACTGGCGCTGGCCGCCCAGGCGGCAGAGCAGTCGGTCGCCGGTTTTCGCTGGCTCGGCAACCTGCCGCGCGCCGCCGCGCGCCAGCACATCAAGCGTGCCCATGTGCTGGTCAACAGCTCGCTGATGGAAGGCGGCGCGCAGGTGATCATCGAAGCCGTCCAGTCCGGCACCGCGGTGCTGGCTTCCGCCGTCAGCGGCAACATCGGCATGCTGGGCGAGGACTACGAGGGCTACTTTCCCGCCGGCGACCACGCGGCGCTGGCCGCGCTGCTGCAGCGTTGCGCCACCGGGCCGGCCCTGCTGGGGCGGCTCGAACAGCAGTGCCGCGCGCGCGCCCACCTGTTCAGCCCCGACCTGGAAAAGCGCCTTGTCATAAACTTGGTCAACCGCGCACTGAAAGCCTCCCCATGAATGCCCCCGACAAACTCACCCCCACCCTGCCCGCCGTACCCCGCCTCAGCAGCCTGTCGCACGGCGGCGGCTGCGGCTGCAAGATCGCGCCCGGCGTGCTGGCCGAAATCCTGAAGAACTCGAGCAACCTGCCGATTCCCCCGCAGTTGCTGGTCGGCATCGAAACCGCCGACGATGCGGCGGTGTACCAGCTCAACGACGAGCAGGCGCTGATTGCCACCACCGACTTCTTCATGCCCATCGTGGACGACCCGTATGACTTCGGCCGCATCGCCGCGACCAATGCCATCAGCGACGTGTATGCCATGGGCGGCACACCGATCATGGCGCTGGGCCTGGTCGGCATGCCGATCAACGTGCTGCCGCTGGAGACCATAGGCGCCATCCTGCGCGGCGGCCAGGATGTCTGCCGTGATGCCGGCATTCCGATTGCGGGCGGCCACACCATCGATTCGGTCGAGCCGATTTACGGCCTGGTGGTGCTCGGGCTGGTTCACCCTTCGCGGGTCAAGAAAAACTCGGGCGCCCGCGCCGGCGATGTGCTGATCCTCGGCAAGCCGCTGGGTGTCGGCATCCTGTCGGCGGCATTGAAGAAGGATGCGCTCGACGCCGAAGGATACGCCCGCATGATCGCGGTGACCACCCAGCTCAACAAGCCCGGGATCTCGCTGGCACAAATGGACGGCGTGCACGCGCTGACCGACATCACCGGTTTTGGATTGCTGGGCCACGGCCTGGAACTGGCGCGCGGTGCGAAGCTCAGGATGGAATTGAAGATGGACAGCATTCCGCTGCTGCCCGGCGTGCTGAAACTGGCCGCGCAAGGCATGGTGACTGGCGCCTCGGGCCGCAACTGGGCCAGCTATGGCGCCGAAGTGAGCCTGCCTGCCGATATCAGCACCGCCCAGCAGGCACTGCTGAGTGATCCCCAGACCAGCGGCGGCCTGCTGGTGTCCTGTGACCCCGCCATTGCAGCCGATGTGCTGGCCTGCTTCCACAGCCAGGGCTTTGCCGATGCGCGGCAGATTGGCCGCATGCTGCCGGGCAGCGGCGTGGAAATCATCTAGTCGCCCTTTCTTGCCCGGTGCGCCGCGGGCACCCGCTACGGGATAACACCGTCACAAAGCTGTCAGCTAGCCTTCTATAGTCCTCTATAGAATCCGTTCCGCGCCAACCTGCATCCGGCAGTCCTTCCGTGGAGGGCCTGCCGGATAGTTTTATGCGCGGACTCTTTTTCCTGGAGACACCATGCAGCAATTTCTCTCGCTGTCCCGCCTGATCGACACGTTCAGCACCTGGATAGGCAAACTCACCATGTGGCTGATCCTGGCCACCACCCTCATCAGCGCCGGCAATGCCATCGTGCGAAAGGCCTTCGACACCAGTTCCAACGGCCTGCTGGAAATCCAGTGGTACCTGTTTGCAGCCGTGTTCATGCTCGGTGCAGGTTACGGGTTCCTGCGCAATTCGCATGTCCGCATCGACTTCATCTCCTCACGGCTGTCCGACCGCACGCGCAACTGGATTGACGTCCTGGGCATTGTGTTCGTGTTGTTCCCGTTCTGCCTCCTGATGGTGAACCTGAGCTGGCCCTTCTTCGTCAACGCCTACACCAACGGCGAGATGTCGCAAAACGCGGGGGGCCTGATTCGCTGGCCGGTGTACCTGCTGGTGCCCGTCGGCTTCACGATTCTGGCGATCCAGGGCATCTCCGAACTGATCAAGCGTATCGCCTTTCTGCGCGGCGTGATCGAAGACCCGATTGGCGGCGAGTCGGCCAAATCGGACGAACAAAAACACATTGAAGAGCTGGAGCGTATTGCCGCTGCCCGCCTGGCCGGAGAAAAATAAGATGGAAACCACCTTTCTGGCACAGCACTTTGTGCCGCTCATGTTTGCAGGACTGTTTGTCCTGTTGCTGACGGGCTTTCCCGTGGCTTTCGGGCTGGCCGCCACTGGCCTGGCCTTCGGTTTTATCGGCATGGAAGCGGGACTTTTCCCGGCGACCCTGTTCCAGGCGCTGCCGTCGCGCATTTTCGGCATCATGCAGAACGACACGCTGCTGGCGATTCCCTTCTTCACCTTCATGGGCATCATCCTGGAGCGATCCGGCATGGCCGAGGACCTGCTGGAGACCGTGGGCCAGGTGTTCGGCCCGCTGCGCGGCGGTCTGGCGATTGCCGTGATTCTGGTGGGCGCACTGCTGGCCGCGACCACCGGTGTGGTTGCCGCCGCGGTGATCTCGATGGGCCTGATCTCCCTGCCCATCATGCTGCGGTATGGTTACAGCCGCGTCATCGCCACCGGCGTGATCACGGCCTCTGGCACATTGGCACAGGCCATTCCGCCCTCGCTGGTGCTGATCGTGCTGGCCGACCAGCTGGGCCGCTCGGTGGGTGACATGTACTCGGGTGCGCTGGTGCCTGGGCTGTTGCTGGTCGCCCTGTATATTGCCTTCATCGTCGTGGTTGCCTTTGTCAAACCAGCCATGGTGCCGCCGCTGCCGGTCGAAGCGCGCATCTACAAGGAGCCGGACGGCGCATCCGGGCACAAGTCGCTGATGTTCCTGTTCATCCTGTGCGCCGTTTCCGGCGTGGCTTGGGCCCAGGTGCACAACGCGGTGCTGACCCCGCTGCTTCAGCGTCCGCTGCCTGCCCCCGGCGATGAGATCGTCATCCTGTCGATGACGCTGGCTTCACTGTTGGGCCTGGCCCTGGCCATCATCAACCGTGTCACCGGCATGGGCCTGCTGTCCAAGCTGGCCGAGCGCGTGACCTTTGTGCTGATGCCGCCGCTGATCCTGATCTTCCTGGTGCTGGGCACCATCTTTCTGGGCGTGGCGACGCCGACCGAGGGTGGCGCCATGGGCGCGCTGGGCGCGCTGATCCTGGCCCTCGGCAAACGCCGCATGACCATGCCCCTGCTCAAACAGGCGCTGGAGAACACCGCCAAACTCGCGTCGTTCGTGCTGTTCATCCTGATCGGCTCCACGGTGTTCAGCTTCACCTTCAACGCCGCCGACGGCCACATCTGGGTCGAGCACCTGTTCGAGGGCATCCCCGGCGGCGCCTGGGGCTTCCTGATCGTGGTCAACCTGCTGGTGTTCATTCTGGGCTGCTTCATCGACTTCTTCGAGATCGCCTTCATCGTGATCCCGCTGCTGGCGCCGGTCGCTGAAAAAATCCTGCCAGGCCTGGTGCCGGGCATGACCGCCGATGACGCCATGATCTGGTTCGGCGTGATCATCGCCATGAACCTGCAGACCTCGTTCCTGACCCCACCCTTCGGGTTTGCCCTGTTTTACCTGCGCAGTGTGGCGGCGAAATTCGACTACCGCGACCGCGTCACCGGCGCCACCATTCCGGCAGTGACCACGTCCCAGATTTACAAGGGTTCGATTGCCTTCATCATCCTGCAACTGATCATGGTGGCCGCCATCATGATCTTTCCGGCCCTGGTCACGGGCGGCATCGAAAAGGTCGACAAACTCAATGCCGAGCAGGTGCTGGAGCAGCTGCAAATGCCGAAGTCGGAAGAAGAGATCAAGGAAGAAGCCGATACCGAAGCGGCTGAGGCTGCCGAGGCGGCCGGCAAGGAAGAAGACCCGATGAAAGCCCTGGAGGAAGCCACCAAGCCCAAGGATGTGAAGAAACCATAAACTTCAGCTCCCCCGGCATCCTGAAGAGGCTCGCGCACGCGAGCCTTTTTTTTGGCCGACGCTGGCCGCATTCAGGGGCACGCGCAGACGGTGAAACCGCGACGCCCCGGTGCCGGTGATGGAAGCCGGCACCACCAGGGCAGCAGCCCCTGCGCACGGACCCGGGCCCGCCCATAAAAAAACCCCGCCGGAGCGGGGTTTGGACAGACCGGCTGGACTTACAGCTTCTGGGCCTGCATGAACTGGTCGAAGCGCATTTCCGTGAACCGGAACCACAGGTTCTGGTCCTTGCGGAAAGCGGAGTAGTCGGCGTAAATTTTCTTCCAGTCGGGATTGCTGGCACTCATCTCGGCATACAGAGCCATCGACTCCTTGAAGGCCGCATCCATCACGGGCTTGGGGAAAGGCAGCACCTTGGTTTTGGCCGCGACGAGCTGCTTGAGCGCCTCGGGGTTCCGGGCGTCGTACTTGGCCTGCATGTCGGTGTGCGCATAGGCAGCGGCAGACTCGAGGATGGCCTTGTTCTCGGGCGACAGCTTGTCGTAGGCGGTCTTGTTGACAAAAGCGTCCAGCTGCGGACCACCTTCCCACCAGCCGGGGTAGTAGTAGAAAGGAGCGACCTTGTTGAAGCCCAGCTTCTGGTCGTCATACGGTCCGACCCACTCGGCGGCGTCGATGGTGCCCTTCTCCAGCGCCTGGTAAATCTCGCCGCCGGGAATGTTTTGCGGCACGGCACCCATGCGGGTGAGCACCTTGCCGGCGAAGCCGCCGACACGGAACTTCAGGCCCTTGATATCGGCAACACTCTTGATCTCCTTGCGATACCAGCCGCCCATCTGCGCGCCGGTGTTGCCCATGGGGAAATTGACGATGTTGTACTTGCCGTAAAACTCGCGCATGAGTTTCAGGCCGTTGCCCTGGTACATCCACGCGGTCATCTGGCGGCTGTTGAGGCCGAAGGGAATGGCACAACCCAGAGCGAAAACGTCGTTCACGCCGAAGAAATAGTAGGGCGCGGTGTGGACCATTTCGGTCGTGCCCTTCTGGACGTTGTCGACCATGCCGGCGATGGGAGGCATCAGCTCACCACCGGGGTGCACCGAGATCTGGAACTTGCCGCCAGACATCTCGCCCACCTTTTTGGCAAAGGTTTCTGCGGCGCCGTAAATCGTGTCGAGGGCTTTCGGAAAGCTCGATGCCAGGCGCCAGCGAATGGCTTCCTGGGCATGCACGGCCGGTGCTACGCCAGCGGCAAGCACACCGGCAATACCGGCATTTTTGATAAGGGAACGACGATCCATGAATAGACTCCAGGTAATTTTGGGAAACACGGCTTGTGGCCGGGCCTTCAACTTTTGAAAGTTGTGCCCGATTGTAAAACTCGCTTTTTGCGGCTTAAGGGCGGGTTTTCCCTGCGGAAAATCGCGTTTCAAACACACAGTCAGCCAGTTGTCAGCCCGTCGAACCGGCGCGGCTTCACAGCTTCTGGCTCTGCATGAAGCGGTCGAAAGTCGACTCCGTGAAACGAAACCAGAGGTTCTGGTCGCCCCGAAAGCGGGCGTAGTCCGCATACACCTTGCGCCACTTCGGATTGCTCAGCGACAACTCGGCGTATAGCGCCATGGACTCCTTGAAAGCCGCGTTCATCACATCGGCGGGAAAAGGCCTGAGCCGGGCGCCGGCCCCGACCAGTTGCTTGAGCGCCGTGGGGTTCCTGGCATCGTATTTGGCCTGCATCTCCACATGCGCCGCCGCGCTGGCAATTTTCAGGATGGCCTTGTTGACGTTGCTCAAGGCCTCATAGGCCTTGTGGTTGATGTAGAGGTCCAGCTGCAAGCCGCCTTCCCACCAGCCGGGATAGTAGTAGTTGGGGGCCACCTTGTTGAAGCCCAGCTTCTGGTCGTCGTAGGGGCCTATCCATTCGGCAGCGTCGATGGCGCGTTGCTCCAGCGCCTGGTAGATATCGCCGCCGGGAATATTCTGCGGAATGGCGCCCATGCGCTCGATGACCTTGCTGGTAAATCCACCGACGCGGAATTTCAGGCCTTTCATGTCCGCCAGTGAACGGATCTCCTTGCGGAACCAGCCGCCCATCTGCGCGCCGGTGTTGCCGCAGGCAAAGTTGATGATGTTGTAGTCCGCGTAAAACTCGCGCATCAGCTTCAGGCCGTTGCCCTCGAAAGTCCAGGCGCTCATCTGCCGGCTGTTCAGGCCGAAGGGGATCGCGCCGCCGATGGCGAAGGTTTCGTCCTTGTCCGCAAAATAATACGGCGCGGTATGCGCCGCCTCGACGGAGCCACGGCGCACGTTGTCCACCACGTCGAAGGCCGGCATCAGTTCGCCGGCTGCATGCACCGAGATTTCGAACTTGCCGCCCGACACCGCGCGCACATGCTGGGCAAAACTTTCGGCTGCGCCGTAGATGGTGTCCAGCGACTGGGGAAAGCTGGACGCCAGGCGCCAGCGAACCGACGCCTGGGCCCACACGGCAGGCGCCACGCCGGCCGCGAGCACGCCGGAAATACCGGCATGTCTGATCAGGGCTCGACGTTTCATGGAACACTCCGGAAGGGGAAACCGGCCTGTGCTGGACAGGCCATCATCAGCGCAATCTGTCGCCTTGCCGGGATTGTAAAAAGCCCGGGGCCCGCAGCTTCACGGGTTTTCCCGTGCGCTCTCTAGCCGACCGACTTCAGCGCCGGCTTGGAGGCCTTGCCCGAGCTTGCCGGTACAGCGGCAAAACGTGCGCGGATCGCCCGCTCCATGCCGGCGGCATCCAGCCCCTGCTGCGCCAGCAAGCTGGCCGGGTCACCGTGCTCGGTGAACTCGTCACGCAGGCCCAGGTGCAACAAGGGCTTGCAAACACCGGCCTGGGCCAGCGCCTCGGCCACCGCGCTGCCCGCGCCGCCCATGATGGCGCCCTCCTCGACCGTCACCAGCGCCTCATGGCTGGCCGCCACCTGCAGCAGCAGTTCCTGGTCCAGCGGTTTGGCCCAGCGCATGTTGACCACGGTCGCGCCCAGCTTCTCGGCCGCCTGCAAGGCCGGGTACAGCAGCGTGCCGAAGGCCAGGATGGCGATGCCCTGGCCCTGGCGGCGGATCTCGCCCTTGCCGAAAGGCAGGGCATCGAGATGGGCCTGGGGCGCCACGCCAGCGCCGGCGCCGCGCGGGTAACGCACGGCCACCGGGTGGTCCTGCGCATAGGCACTGCTGAGCAGCATGCGGCATTCGTTTTCGTCGGCCGGGCAGGCCACACTCATGTTGGGGATGCAGCGCAGGTAGGGGATGTCATAAGCACCGGCATGGGTGGCGCCATCGGCCCCCACCAGCCCGGCACGGTCCAGCGCGAACACCACCGGCAGGTTCTGCAGTGCCACGTCGTGGATCAGCTGGTCGTAGCCGCGCTGCAAAAAGGTCGAGTAGATCGCCACCACCGGCTTGAGGCCCTCGCAGGCCATGCCGGCGGCAAACGTGACCGCGTGCTGCTCGGCGATGCCGACGTCGTAGTACCGCTCGGGGAAACGCTGGTGAAACTCGACCATGCCGGAGCCCTCGCGCATGGCCGGCGTGATACCGACCAGCCGGCTGTCTTTTTCGGCCATGTCGCACAGCCAGTGGCCGAACACCTGGGTGAAGGTCTGTTTGGCGGGCGCGGTGGACTTCTGCAAGCCCATCGCGGGATCGAACTTTCCGGGACCGTGGTAGGCCACCGGATCGGCCTCGGCGAGCTTGTAGCCCTGGCCTTTTTTTGTCACCACGTGCAGGAACTGCGGGCCCTTGAGGTGCTTGATGTTTTCCAGTGTCGGGATCAGCGACTCCAGGTCGTGGCCGTCGATCGGGCCGATGTAGTTGAAGCCGAAATTCTCGAACAGCGTGGCCGGCACCACCATGCCCTTGGCGTGGGTCTCCAGGCGCTTGGCCAGTTCGAACAGCGGCGGCGCGACCTTGAGCACCTGCTTGCCGACGTTTTTCGCCGAGGCGTAAAACTGGCCGCTCATCAGCTGCGCGAGGTAACGGTTCAGCGCACCGACCGGCGGGCTGATGCTCATGTCGTTGTCGTTGAGCACCACCAGCAGGTTGCAGTCGCACACGCCGGCATTGTTGAGCGCCTCGAAAGCCATGCCTGCGCTCATCGCGCCGTCGCCGATGATGGCCACGGCATGGCGGTTTTCGCCCTTCTGCTTGGCCGCCATGGCCATGCCGAGGGCGGCGGAAATCGAGGTCGAGGAGTGCGCCGTGCCGAAGGTGTCGTACTCGCTTTCATCGCGGCGCGGGAAGCCGCTGAGCCCGCCGAGCTGGCGCAGGCTGCCCATGCGCTCGCGCCGGCCGGTGAGGATCTTGTGCGGGTAGGTCTGGTGGCCCACATCCCAGACCAGCCGGTCTTCAGGCGTGTTGAAGACGTAGTGCAGGGCCACGGTGAGTTCGACCGTGCCCAGGTTGGAACTGAGGTGCCCGCCGGTCTGCGACACGCTGTGCAGCACATAGTTGCGCAGTTCATCGGCCAGCGTCTTGAGCTGGGTGCGCGGCAGCAGTCGCAGGTCTGCGGGGCTGTTGATGGTTTCTAGCAGTGGGTACATCGTGGTGACCTTGTTATGGCGGGCGCTGTGCTCACATCCTGCGGTTGACCAGCATGTCGGCCAGCGCGCTGAGCGCGTCCGTCTGCCTGAGCCCGCTGGCCTTGAGGCTGTGGTGCGCCTGCGAAAGCAGTTCCTGTGCGTAATTGCGTGAAGCGGGCAGTCCCATCAGCGAAACAAACGTGGGCTTGTCCTGCGCCGCATCCTTGCCGGCCGTCTTGCCCAGCGTGGCGGAATCGGCCGTCACGTCCAGGATGTCGTCCACCACCTGGAAGGCCAGGCCGACCGCCGCGCCATAGTCGCGCAGCGCATCCTGCGCCGCCGGTGTGGCGGCACCGCAGGCCGCGCCCATCAAGACGCTGGCCTGCAGCAGGGCGCCGGTCTTGAGGCGGTGCATGTCGTGCAGCTGCTCCGACGACAGGGCCTTGCCGACACTGGCCAGGTCGATCGCCTGCCCGCCGGCCATGCCCTGGTAACCGGCGGCCTGGGCCAGCATGCGGCACAGTGCCGCCTGCGTCGCGGCATCCACCGAGCCGTCTTCCGGGGTCAGCAATTCGAAGGCCAGCGCCTGCAGCGCGTCGCCGGCCAGCAGCGCCTGCGCCTCGCCGAACCTGACATGCACCGTCGGCTTGCCGCGGCGCAGGATGTCGTTGTCCATGCAGGGCATGTCGTCGTGCACCAGCGAATAGGCATGGATCAGCTCGACCGCGCAGGCCACCCGCAGCGCCGCCGCCGGGTTGCCGTCCACCGCCTCGCAGGCAGCCATCACCAGCAGGGGCCGCAGGCGCTTGCCGCCGTCGAGCACGGCGTAACGCATGGCATCGCCGAGGCCGGCCGGCGCCGGCACCGGCTCCGGCGGCGCCACCCAGCGTGTCAGGGCGTGTTCAACGCTTGCGAGTTGTCGGGCGCTCCAGGCGTCCAGGGCGAAAGAGGTAGGCGCGGTCAATGAATTTACTCTTGGTTCCAGGGCTTGAGTTCGCCGCCCTCGAGCACCTTGATCTGGCCTTCCACGGCTTCGAGCTTGCCGCGGCAGAACTTCAGCAGTTCGGCGCCGCGCTGGTAGCCGGTGAGGAGCTGGTCCAGCGGAAGCTGGCCGGATTCGAGCCGGGCCACCAGGGTTTCGAGTTCTTCGAGCGCGGCTTCGTAACTGGCGGGACTGGCGGGGAGGGGGGCGGAGGGAGTTTTGGCCATGGTGATTTGCGGGAAACACTGATTTTAGGCCGTTGTGCGGCGCCCGCCGGCCCGTTGCCGCCGCGTCCCGGGCGCGCCCCCCCGTTTTCCGGGGTCTGCCGTCCCCCGCCCCCGCCGCCCGCGCCGTGGTCGGCGATGGCTGCAACGCAGGGGCACACGGTACAATGATCGCTGCTTTCCGTCCTCGCAGCCGCGCCCCAGCTGGCAGGCTGCCCGCCTGTCCATCTACCCCCGGGATCGCCTGTTCCGGCAAATGCATGTCAGATCTCAGCCTTCGCTTGCTGCAGGCTACCAGCCAGCTCCCTGTCTCCAGCTATTTTGATGCCGGCCTGTACCAGCGGGAGCAGCAAAAACTGTTTGCGCGCGGCCCGCGTTATGTAGGCCATGAACTGGCCGTGCCGAACCTGGGTGACTACTACGCCCTGCCGCAGGAGCTCGGTGGCCGCGCGCTGGTGCGCAACGCCACCGGCGTCGAGCTGATCTCCAACGTCTGCCGGCACCGCCAGTCCACCATGCTGCAGGGCCGCGGCAACACCGGCAGCAACATCGTTTGCCCGCTGCACCGCTGGACCTACAACACCACCGGCGAACTGGTCGGCGCGCCGCATTTCCAGGTCGACCCCTGCCTGAACCTGAACCGCTACCAGACCAGCGTCTGGAACGGCCTGGTCTTCGAAAACAACGGCCGCGACATCGCCGCCGAAATGGCGCCGCTGGGCCATATGGCGGATCTCGATTTTTCCGGCTACCAGCTCGACAACATCCACCTGCACGAGTGCAACTACAACTGGAAGACCTTCATCGAGGTCTACCTGGAGGACTACCACGTCGGTCCCTACCATCCGGGCCTGGGCGGATTTGTCACCACCGACGACCTGCGCTGGGAACTGACGCCGCATTACTCGGTGCAGACCGTGGGTGTCTCCGACAAGCTCGGCAAGCCCGGCACCGACGTCTACAAGAAATGGCACGACGTGGTGCTGCAGTACCGCGGCGGCGTGCCGCCCAAATACGGCGCGATCTGGCTGACCTACTACCCCAACGTGATGGTCGAGTGGTACCCGCACGCGCTGGTGGTCAGCACGCTGCACCCGCAGGGCCCGGACAAGACGCTCAATGTGGTGGAGTTTTATTACCCCGAGGAAATCTGCGCCTTCGAGCGAGAATTCGTCGAGGCGCAGCAGGCCGCCTACATGGAAACCTGTGTCGAGGACGACGAAATCGCGCTCAGCATGGATGCCGGCCGCAAGGCCCTGATGCAGCGCGGCGACAACGAGTTCGGCCCTTACCAGAGCCCGATGGAAGACGGCATGCAGCATTTCCACGAGTGGTACCGGCGCGAGATGGGCGCCAGCAAAACCACCCAGATGCTGTGAGCCTGTTCTCCCCGGCCGCCAATCACTCCTGATTTGATAGCTGCCCACGCCCGTCATACCTGGGCTGGGGGCACTTTTGACCTCTAAAGAAACGACCCCATGCAAGCCCTCTGGATGTTGGCCGCCGCCTTTTTCTTTGCCACCATGGCGGTCTGCGTCAAGTTTGCGTCCGAGCATTTCAACAGCGCCGAGCTGGTTTTTTACCGCGGCTTGCTGGGCATGTTGTTCATGTGGGTGCTGGCACGTTCGCGCGGCATCGCCCTGGCCACGCGTTATCCCGGCATGCACATGTGGCGCAGCCTGGTCGGCGTGATCTCGCTGGGCGCCTGGTTTTACGCAATTGCCCACCTGCCGCTGGCCACCGCCATGACCCTCAACTACATGAGCAGCGTCTGGATTGCCGCCTTCCTGGTCGGCGGCGCGCTGCTGATGGGCCTGCTGCCGGCACGCGGCGAGCGCCCGGCGGCACCGGCTGCGGGTCTGAGCCAGGGTCCACTGGTGATGACGGTGATCGCCGGCTTCATCGGCGTCATCATGATGCTGCGGCCCACCATCGAGCAAAACCAGGCCTTCGCCGGCCTGGTCGGCCTGATGTCCGGGCTGCTGGCGGCTTTTGCCTACATGCAGGTGATGGCGCTGGCGCGCGTCGGGGAGCCGGAAACCCGCACGGTGTTTTATTTCGCGCTGGGCTCGGCCGTGGCTGGCGGGCTGGCCATGACGGTGGCGGGGGTGTCCGAATGGCACTGGAGGCCGGCGCTCTGGCTGATTCCGCTGGGCGTGCTGGCCTCGCTGGGGCAGCTGTGCATGACACGTGCCTACAGCCTGGCCAAAACCCGCAGCGCCACCCTGGTGGTGGCCAACCTGCAGTATTCCGGCATCGTGTTCGGCGCGATCTACAGCTTGCTGCTGTTCGGCGAGCGGCTTCCGCTGATCGGCTGGGCCGGCATGGCGCTGATCATGGCCAGCGGCATTGCGGCCACCGTGCTGCGCGCCCGCGCCGCGCCGGGCGCCCCGGCCGAAGAACATTGAGCGACTGAAGCGCCGCTCACGCGCCCCTGTCCGGCGCCCGGCGCTGTTCAAAGTTCTTGCGGGCCCCCGCCGCGCCGCGCCATACTGCAGGAATTCGCATCCCCGTTCCGGCAAAAGCCCGGCTCCTTTCCTGAAGGTATTCCATGTACACCACCCTGATCTCCGCCCCACAGTTGCAGGCCCTGATGGCCAGCGCGCAGCCGCTGCGGATTTTTGACTGCAGCTTCGAACTGATGAAACCGCATGCCGGGCAAGAGCAGTTCCTGCAGGCGCATATCCCGGGCGCGGTGTATGCCAACCTCGACACCGACCTCAGTGCCAAACACGGCGTGCCCGGTGCGCACGGCGTGCTCACCGCCGGCGGCGCCGACCACCCGGCCTCGGGCGGGCGCCATCCGCTGCCGAACCGCGAAAAATTCGCAACCTGGCTGTCCAGCGTCGGGTTTGCCAACCACATGCAGGCCGTGGTTTATGACCGCAACGGCGCCAACTACTGCGGCCGGCTCTGGTGGATGCTCAAGTGGGCCGGTCACGAAGGCGTGGCCATTCTCGACGGCGGGCTGCAGGCCTGGCAGGCCGCCGGCGGCGCGGTAGCCAGCGGCGAGGAAGCCTCGCACTTCCAGTCCAGCTTCGAACTCGGCCCGGAACGCGCCGCGCTGGTCGACGCTGTCCAGTTGGCCAGCCAGCTCGGACGGCCGGCGCAAACCCTGATCGACGCCCGCGCCCCGGCGCGTTTTCGCGGCGAGGTCGAACCGCTGGACCCGGTGGCCGGCCACATCCCGGGCGCCCTGAACCGCCCGTTCAGCCAGAACATCGCCGCCGACGGGAAGTTCAAGCCCGCCCCGGAACTGCGGGCCGAGTTTGAAGCCCTGCTGGCCGGGCGCGATCCGGCCAGCGTGGTGCACCACTGCGGCAGCGGCGTCAGCGCCATTCCCAACCTGATCGCCATGGAAATCGCCGGTTTGGGGCGCAGCAGCCTCTACGCCGGCAGCTGGAGCGACTGGTGCAGCGATCCGGCGCGGCCCGTCGCCCAGGGCTAGCAGCAAATACATCCAGCGGGCGACATGCAATGCTTTAGTATTCGCTAGCCCACCATGTCCGACACTCCCCGATTCGAATCGACCCGACTGCTCGCCTCAGAACTGATAGAAAAGCGTTATACGCGCGGTTTGCGTTCGCTGATGCTTCTGTTGCTGATCTGCCTGCCTGTGGTGCTGGGCCTGTCGCTCGCCCAGAGAATCGACGACGTTCAAATTGGCGTGATCACCAGCGCGTTCCTGCTGACCGTGCTGGGCTACTGGCTGCTGCAGCGCGGGCACTACCAGTCAATCAGTTATCTGCTTGTCTATTCCCTGATCGGCCTGTCGGCGGCAGGGATGGCGTCCTACGGATCGGTCCGCAGTGCGCTGCTGCTGGGTTTTGCGGGTGCCGTCATTGCCGCCGGAATGATGATGGGCAAAAAGTCCCTGATCACGACACTCGTCGCCAGTGCCCTGATCCTTGGCTTTCTGAGCTGGTCGGAGCGGGCCGGACTGCTGGTCAAGCCGGATTTTGCGGTGGACCTGCGGTTCTGGCTGGTCAGCGTCCTGCTGCTCATCGGCATTGCGGGCAGCGTCTACACCAGCCGCCAGGTGGCGCTGAAGGCCCTGCGCGAACAACACGCGGAACTGGTGCGGCGGGAAAACGCCGAAAACGAACTGCGCCTGAGCGAAGACCGTTTCAGCCGCATCTTCCGGAGCAGCCCGGCCGCCATCGTTGTACAGTCCCTCGAAGACATGACAGTGCTCGATGTCAACCCGGCTTTCGAGCGCCTGTACGGCTACACCCGCGAGGCGATCCTTGGCCGCACCGACGCGCAGCTGTGGCGCGATCCGGAGCAACGCAGGGCTTTCCAGCGCCAGATAGCCGTGGCCGGGCGTTCGCTCAACCTGCCGGTGGAAGGTCGCGCCAGGGATGGCAGGCGCCTGCATGTGCTGCTGTCGACGGAAATCGAAGGCATGGGACACGGCCGCATCGTGGTGTCCACCATCACCGACGCCACGGCCGAGACCGAAGCACGCCAGGCCGCACGGCAATCGGCCGAGCTGTTTTCCAAGGCCTTCGACTTCAGCCCCATCAACATGACCATCACGCGGGTCGCGGACGGCACCTTCCTGGCGGTCAACTCCGCAGAGGACTCGGTGCAGGGCTTCACGCCCGCCGAACTGCTGGGCCGCACCTCGGTGGAGGCCGGTGTCTGGGCCAGCGACCAGGAACGCACGCAGTTCATCGACGACCTGCGCGCGCACGGTGGCGTGGTGAGCCGTGAGGCGCAGATGCGGCACAAGAACGGAGCCCTGGTGGACTGCCGGGTATGGTCGGTCATCGTCGATATCGCGGGCGAATCCTGCATCCTGAGTTCCACCATCAACATCACCGACCAGAAGCGGCGTGAAGCCCTGCTGATCGACCTGGCGCGCGGCCTCTCGGGCGAAACCGGTGAGGCCTTTTTCCGATCGGCGGTCCAGCACCTGGGCAAGGCCATCGCCGCGGACCTGGTGATGATTGGTGAAGCCGGCCCCGACGGCAGCGTGATTTCGCTGGCCATGATGCAGGATGGCGAGTTGCAGCCCAACATCAGCTACGCACTGGCCGGCACGCCCTGCGACCAGGCGATCGCCGGCAGCGATTTGTGCGTCTACACCGACGGCATCCAGCAACTGTTTCCCCAGGACCAGTTCCTGGTGGACGGCGGCTACATTGCCTATGCCGGCGCGGCGCTGCGCGATGCCGACGGCAGCACCATCGGCATTGTCAATGCCTTCTGGCGCAAGCCGCAGGCAGCCTCGTCGGACCGTGGCGCCTTGCTGCAGATTTTTTCCAGCCGCATCGCTGCCGAGCTGGTGCGGCTGCGGCGCGACCGCGAGATCCAGCGCCTCAACGAAACGCTGGAGCAACGCGTGAACGAACGCACCGACCAGCTGCGCGCCACCAATGCCGAACTGGAATCGTTTGGTTATTCGGTGTCGCACGACCTGCAGTCGCCGCTGCGCAGCATCGAGGGCTTCAGCGTGCTGCTCGCGCGCCGGCTCAAGGGCCGTCTCAGCGAGGAGGAAGAGCGGCTGTTCGACCGGGTGCGCATCAACGTTGTGCGCATGCACGAACTGATCAACGATTTGCTGGCGCTGGCGCGCGCCAGCAAGGGCAAGCTGGTGCTCGAACAGGTCGACCTCAGCGCCATCGCCGGCCAGGTCGTCGCCCAACTGCGCCAGCGCGATCCCCAGCGCCAGGTCCAGGTGAGCATCCAGCAGGGGGTCAGCACGCGCTGTGACAGCAAGTTTGCACGCATCATCCTGGAAAACCTGCTCGGCAACGCGTGGAAATACTCCCGCGACAAGGCGGACGCGGCCATCGGCTTCGGCGCCCTGCCCGCCCGCGAGGGTGGACGCAAGATGCTGTTTGTGCGCGACAACGGCGCCGGCTTCGACATGGCGTATGCCGGCAGCCTGTTCAAACCCTTTCACCGGCTGCACCATGAAAACGAATTCGAAGGCAGCGGCATCGGTCTGGCGACCGTGCACCGCATCCTGGAGCGGCACGGCGGCACCATACGCGGCGAGTCGGCAGAGGGCGCCGGCGCGTGTTTCTATTTTTCCTTTGATCCCAAGTTTGGATCGGCTGCCTGAACCTGTCTTGTTGCATCACGCTGCGGCTCTGGTGCGTTATAGACCGCAGGACTTAACTCCCCACTCCCACCCCTAACCCCTCCCTCGCCCCGCCGGGCGATGGAGGGGGACTTCATGTGGCCGCGTGCGCTGCACCCGCGTGCAAACATGACGGACTGTTGGGATTCCCGTGCAAGAAGCGCTTTGCGCTTCTTGCACTCCGGATTTTTGTCCCCGCATTGATTTTCGACCCCACCCTTCTGTATGCGCCGAGGAGCGCAGGGCCAGACGGATCAGGGCGAGCGATTGTCTGAGCGAAGCGAGTTCGAGCTCGACCCCGGCTGGACCGAGCACCGCAGGTTGCCCCGTAGCGAAGCGGAGGGGACGCAGACAGCAGGGTCGCCTTTCTTTTGCTTACTTTTCTTTGGCGAGACAAAGAAAAGTGAGTTGCCGCCGGGCAACCCCCGGCCAACAGACACTCGCCAACTACTTGGTTTGAAGCCTTCAGGCAACGCGCGAACCCGCGGGTTCGCAAACTAGACCCGAGGCGATCTCACATGTTCCGGCCTCACCCCTATGCCCACCGCATAGGCTGGCAAACCCAGCAAAGCAGGAAAACGATTCATCAGCCGCAGCGGCCACGGCACGGCCAGGGGCGTGCCGTCGTGGCCGGACGCGCTGGCCAGCACGGGGGCCAGCACGCGGTTCTGGATCGCCACCTGCACCGCCTGCGTGATGCGCGCCGGCAGCAGGCGGCGCTTTTGCACTTTGGCGAGCAGGCTGGTCAGGGCTTCGGCCGACACCTCCGCATCGGCCAGCGCTTCGGCCAGCAGATTGGCCGCCGCCACCGCATCCTGGATCGCCAGGTTGATGCCGACGCCGCCTATGGGCGACATGGCGTGCGCGGCATCCCCCAGGCACAACAAGCCCGGCCGCCACCATTGTTCGAGCCGGTCCACCGTCACGATCAGCAGCTTGATGTCCTCCCAGGTGGCCAGTTGCCCGACGCGGTCCGCCCACGTCGGGACCAGCCGCACCAGGTCGGCACGGAAGGCTTCCAGCCCGCGCGCGCGCAAGGCTTCGAGTCCTCCCTTGGGGATCACATACGCGCATTGCCAGTAGTTACCACGGTTGATCACGGCAAGGAACAGGCCGCGGGCGATGCGGCCGCCCGTGGCCGGCGAATCCGCCGGGCGCCGGGGCAGGCGCATCCACAACACATCGATGGGCGCACCCAGGCCGCGCACCGGCAAGCCGGCCGACTGGCGCACCACCGAGTGCCGGCCGTCGGCGCCAATCACCAGGTCGGCCATCACCTGGCGTGGCCCCCGGGATGTGGCCACCGACACACCGGTGACCCGCCCCCGCGCCTGCAGCACACCGGTGACCTCGGCGTTTTGCATCAGGCTGAAGGTGGAAAAGGCCTCGGCTTCGTCGCGCAGGAAGTCGAGAAACTCCCACTGCGGCACCATGGCGATGAACTTGCAGCGCGTGGTGAGGCGTGAAAAATCGGCAATCGCCACATCGCTGTCCCCGATGACGGCGCGCACGACCTGCACCGCATCATGCGGACGCGCCAGGAAGCGCTCAAGCAGGCCCAGTTCTTCCATCACCTGCAGGGTGGACGGGTGCACCGTGTCGCCGCGGAAATCGCGCAGGAAATCGGCGTGTTTCTCGAGCACCAGCACCTCCACACCGGCGCGCGCCAGCAACAGGCCCAGCATCATGCCGGCGGGTCCGCCGCCGACGATGCAGCATCGGGTGCTCAGCGCAGTCAGGGACGACATGTATCCCAGCTTAGCCACTCGCTTCCCGCACCGCAAGGCGGCCTGTCAGGACGACTGGCGCGCAGCCCGTTCGGCAGTGACGATCTGGTCCAGCAAGGCGAGCGGGTCGGTGTTGTGGCCAAAGGTGCGGGCCTCCGCCTGGTCGGCCGCGCTGATCTCGAGCTTGTCGGCGACCTTGGCCATGAGCCGGAGCAGGGCCGTCATCTCGCGCTCGTTGAGCAGGTTGATCTGCAAGTCCAGTTGATGGCGGCGTTCGCTTTCACGGCTGGCAATGTTCTGCCCGATCATGATGAAGAAAGACAGAAAAATGGCTTCCAGCGACACCACCATGGTCAGGAAGGTGAAGGGAAAGGGATCGAAGGCCAGCCTGCTGGTGTTGAAGGCCAGCCAGCCAGTGAAAAACGCCGCATGCAGCCACAACACCGGCGCCGTGCCGCAAAAGCCAGCGATCGAGGCCGCCACGCGGTAAGCCCAGGGCCGCCGTGCCTGGCGCTCGCGCTCGAGCTGCAGGATGGCTTCGATGTTGCTGCGCGTGAGTTGCTCGATACTTTCACCGGCAGGCAAGGCACGCTGGGCCTGCTGGCCCACGCGTGCCGGCCCGGCACCGGGTCGTTCTGCATGGCCGAGGGAATCGGCCCGCTGCATCAGGCCGGCATTTCGGCGTTGGCGAGCAACTCTTCCTTGAGGGCCTTCAGGTCAGCGACCATGCCCTTGAGGTCCATGTCGCTTTTGCGGGCCTTGGGAAACATTTCCTCGCGCTCTTCTTCCACATGGTGGTCGATGTATTCGCCCAGCACGATGACCTTGGCGTCGAACAACGCTTCGTCTGCCTCCATGCCGGAGATCTGCGCGATCAGGTCCTTGGCGCTGGCGTGTTCGACTTCGGCTTCATTCAGCAGTGCGTCATCGGCTATGGCTTCGCGGGCAGCGGGATAGAAGATCTGCTCCTCGATCTCGGCATGCACGGTCAGCTCCTTGCAGATCCTGTCGGCCAGCGCCTTGCGCTCCCCGGCGGGCGCTTCGGCTTCGCTGAGTTTCTTGAACTGGGTAAACAGCTTCTTGACGGCGATGTGGTCGGCATCGAGCAGGTCAACGGCGTCGTTCATCTTGGGGGGTGCTTTGCTCATGGTGGGTTTCCTTTGGGTTGTGGGCTTGCGTGGTCGGTCACAGTGCCAGCGGTCTTTTCAGTACGGCTGCCAGACACAAAAAAGACTCTAGGCAGCGACCCTGGGCACCCGTGTCGGACGCCGTTGATCTTGTTGTAGGACGGAGTGCGCCGGGGCCTGGTGGCCCTGCCCTTGTCCTACGCCCAAAAGCTCGACACGGTGACACGCCCGGCAGCGCTGCCCTGCTCTGCTGAAAAGCCCTTTTTTCAGGAGCACCCATGGCCACCCCAAAGCCGGTACCCAGCAGCAGCAAAACACCCCAGGCCACTGTGCGCAAACAGCGCGCCATCCAGGCGGCCCAGGATGCCGCCGACAGGAAGAAGCCCGGAAAACCACCCGGCAAAAAAGCCGTGCAGGCAGGTGCGAGGATTCAGCCGGTGACGCCCTTGCCGCGCCAGCACCTGCGCAAACCCGGTCTGGAAGCCGACATGGCGCTGCAACCGAACTTCCTGGCGCCCGGCTACGAAGGCAGCAACAAGCTGCGGGGAAAAGTGGCGCTGATCACCGGCGGTGATTCCGGCATAGGCCGGGCGGTGGCGGTGCTGTTTGCGCGCGAGGGCGCGGACATTGCGCTCGCCTACCTGAACGAGCACGAGGACGCACGCGAGACCCGGCGCTGCGTCGAGGCCGAAGGCCAGGCCTGCGCGCTGATTCCGGGCGACGTCAAAAGACCAGCTTTTGCCGGCAAGGCGGTGGCCAAAACACTGAAGCAATTCGGCCAGCTCGACATCCTGGTCAACAACGCCGCGTTCCAGGAACATGCCAGGGGGCTGGACGAACTCGACGAGCAACGTTTCGAGGAGACCTTTCGCACCAACATCTTCGGCTATTTCCACATGGCCAAAGCCGCCGTGCCGCATATGCGCAGTGGCAGCTGCATCATCAACACCGGCTCGGTGACCGGGCTGGAAGGCAGCGCCCAGTTGCTCGACTATTCGGCCACCAAGGGCGCGATCCATGCCTTCACCAAATCGCTGGCCAGCAACCTTCTCGGCAAGGGCATACGCGTCAACGCGGTGGCGCCGGGCCCGGTCTGGACCCCGCTGAACCCGGCCGACAAGTCAGCCCAGGACATCCGGCACTTCGGCGAAAAAACCGACATGAAACGCCCGGCCCAGCCCGAGGAGATTTCCCCGGCCTATGTGTTCCTGGCGGCACCGGTGTGTTCGGGCTACATCACCGGCATCGTGCTGCCGATCACCGGGAGTGTCGGCGCTTAGGGGTCAAATCGGCTCCCAGCGCCCGTCCGGCAAGCGCAAGCAGCTACAAAATCAGTAGCAACGGCGGGGTGCTACGATTCGCGCACCCTGCACTCTCCCTGTAAACGCATGACCCACGCGCTGGACGTCGTCACCTTTGGTGAAGCCATGATGCTGCTGGTGGCCGACCGGCCCGGCCCGCTGGAAGACGCCGGCGCCTTTCACAAATACACCGCCGGCGCGGAAACCAATGTGGCCATCGGCCTGGCCCGCCTGGGCCTGAAGGTCGGCTGGGCCAGCCGCCTGGGCACCGACATGATGGGGCGTTACCTGATCCGTGAGATGACGGCCGAGGGCATCAACTGCGCACAGGTCGCGCTGGTCACGTCGCAACCGACCGGCTTCATGATCAAGGGCAGCGTGAGCGACGGCAGCGACCCGCCCATCGAGTACCACCGCAAAGGCTCGGCCGCCAGCCAGATGGGGCCGGATGACATCGACAGGGACTGGCTGCTGTCGGCCCGGCACCTGCATGCGACCGGCGTGTTCCCGGCGCTCTCGGCCAGCACCCTGCTGCTCGCCAGGCGCAGCATGGACCTCATGCGCGCCGCGGGCCGCAGCGTTTCCTTCGACCCCAATTTGCGGCCCGCGCTGTGGGCCTCGCCGGCCGTCATGGTGGAGGCCATCAACGACCTCGCGGCGCGTGCCGACTGGGTGTTGCCAGGCCTCGAGGAAGGCCGCTTGCTCACCGGCGAGCAGACTGCCGAGGGCATTGGCGCTTTCTACCGCCAGCGCGGGGCGAAACTGGTGGTGGTCAAGCTGGGCGCGCAGGGCGCGTACTTCGATGGCATGGGCGGCGCGGGCCACGTGCCGGGCTTTCCGGTGGAAAAGGTGGTCGACACGGTCGGTGCCGGCGACGGTTTTGCCGTCGGTGTGATCAGCGGCCTGCTGGCCGGCCTGGACGTTCCCGCCGCGGTGCGGCGTGGTGCATGGATAGGCGCACGCGCGGTGCAGGTGCTGGGGGACAGCGAGGGCCTGCCTTCACGGGCAGAGTTGCTGGCCGCCGGTATCTAGCGCCAGACAGGGCGCCTGGCCACTACACCGGTTGTGGCGTGGGCTGGACTTGCCCGGGGTTGGGTGGGGTCGCGAGCGGTGGCACCGGCTCGGGCGGCGGCACGTTGGGATCAGTGGCCATGGTTTTTAACACCTGCGCCTGTTTCACTGCCGGTCTCGACCGGCTTGTCGAGGTTGCGGATCATGCCTTCGCCCTCACAGTCGCGGCCGTCGGAGGGAATGTCGCGTTCACCGGTGTTGAGTTCTGGCTCCTCGTCCATGGGCGGATGCGCTTTCCGGGCCATGACGGCGGAGGGATTTCGTTCGCCGCCGTTGCGGCCTGGCTCGGCCGGCAGCGGTGGCGTCGGGTCGGTGTTGCTGTCATCGCCGGGCGGGACGGAGTCCTCTTCCGGGGCGGGTTGGGGTTCGGCGTGCATGCTCACAGTCCGGTGACCAGCAGGATGGGCGCCGCGCTATCCGTCACCACCGCTGCAGCGGCCGCCATGCTGGCGCACACGGTGGTGAAGTAGGCAATGTAAGCCGCCATCAGGCGGCGCGCGCGGCGGGGTTTGGCGGGGCGGTGTTGCGGTGTGAGCAGTTTCATGGCGCATCCTTCGGTTGAATGCCTCCATCATGATCACGGCTGCGCAGCGGGTTTATAGGTTGCGATGCACAGTTCCTGTCATCCTGCGGCTGACACGCCGGCAGGCGGCCGGCCGCTCAGTGCGAATGCGCCAGCCCGCTGACCACCATCACCAGCGTGATGCCGACGCCCAGCCAGCCGATCTGGGCAAAGGTCTCACGGGCGCTCAGGCGCTTTTGCAGTTGCGGGATCAGATCGGCGAGCGCCACGTAGACAAAACTGCTGGAGGCCACCACCAGGAAATACGGCAGCCAGTCGTGCAGCATGTCCACCAGCGCGTAACCGACCAGCCCTCCCAGCGCCGTGACCGCGCCGGCCAGCGACACCTTGACCAGCGCGATGCGCTGGTTGCTCGATGTCTGGCGCAGCACCACCAGGTCACCCATGTGGTGCGGGATCTCGTGCGCAAGCACAGCCAGCGCGGTGATCACGCCCAGGCGCATGTCGGCCACAAAGGCCGATGCGATCAGGATGCCGTCGCCGAACGCGTGCACGCTGTCGCCGGTGAGCACCGCCCAGCTGCCCGATTTGACCGCGTGGCCGTGGTGGTGGTGGTGGTGGTGGTGGCCGTGCCCATGCGCCAGCGGCCCGGGCGAGCTGTGCCTGTGTTCGGGCGAACCGGTCTCCGGGTCGTGGTGTTCGTGGCCGTGGTGGTAGAGCTCGGCCTTGTCGAGCAGGAAAAAAAACACCAGCCCGACCAGCAGCGTCGCAAACAGCTCCTGCGCACCGGCCTGGCTCTCAAAGGCCTCGGGCAGCAGGTGCATGAAGGCGGTCGCCAGCAGGGCTCCCGCCGCCAGGCTCAGCATGTGGGTGGTGTAACGCGCCAGAATGCCAAAGCTCAGCAGCGCGGCCAGCCATACGCTGCCGATGCCGGCAGCCAGGGTGCCGGTCAAAATTGCTATCAAAGTCATAGCTGCTTGCGCTCGTTCTGAAAGGGCTGAAGCCCAAAATCATTCAAAAATATCCGTGGAGGTTACACCACAAATGACAAAACCCCGGGCGAGGCGTCCAATGCCTGCGGCCGGGGTTGCTTTGATCTTATCAACCGTGTCAATCCCTGCGGTGGGATATGACCCCCACGGTCGCTCACTTCGTGTAGCTCGCTGCACCTTGCAGGCCGCCGCTCGCCAGAGGCTTCGCTTCTGTTGCCCGTCCAAGGCTGCTCAAGCAGCTTTGGAGCCGCAGGCTCCAGCCCCGAGGGGGCGGCTGCGCCTGCGGGCCGGCCAAGCCGGACCGAGGTCCTGGCTTGCTGACGAGTTCGGTGGGCATAACCAGCGGGGGCCGCGGGACTGGCTTTGCCAGACCGCAGGCGCCGCCCCCTTGAGGGGGGAACAGGCTACACGCAGTGAGCCTGGACGGGGGTGTTTTTTTAAACCACGCCGTTGGCCTTGAACCACGCCAGCGCGCGTTTCCAGCCGTCTTCGGCCGGCTCCTTGCGGAAGCTCGGCCGGTAATCGGCGTGGAAGGCATGCGGGGCATCAGGGTACACCACAAACTGCGAGGCCTTGGCGGCAGGGCTGCCGGCCGCAAGCGCGGCTTTCATCCTGTCGACCGTGTCGAGCGGGATGCCGCTGTCCTGGCCGCCGTACAGACCGAGCACCGGCCCGTTCAGGATGGGGGCAATCTCCACCGGGTGTTTCGGTGTCAGTGGCGTGCTGGTGCCGACCAGGCGGCCGTACCAGGCCACACCGGCCTTGACGGCGGGGCTGTGCGCGGCGTACAGCCAGGTGATGCGGCCGCCCCAGCAAAAACCGGTGATGCCGACCTTGCCGGTGTCGCCGCCGTTGGCGCCGGCCCATTTGACCGCGCCGTCGAGGTCGGCCATGACCTGGGCGTCGGGCACCTTGGACACCACCTCGGCCATCAGCTTGGCCATCTCGCCGTACTGGGTCGGGTCGCCCTGGCGCGCGTACAGCTCGGGCGCAATCGCGAGGTAACCGGCTTTGGCAAAGCGGCGCGCGGTGTCGGCAATGTACTCATGCACACCGAAGATTTCCTGGATCACCAGGATCACCGGCAGATTGGTCTTGCCAGCGGGCGCGGCGTAATAGGCCGGCACCTTGAACCCGTTGACGTCGAAGGTGGTCTCACCGGCCTTCAGGCCGTCGGAGGAGGTCTTGATGGCGGTCTGCGCCATGATGGGCAGGGCGGTTGCGGCATACCCCACGCCCAGTGCCGCCTTCAGCGCGGCGCGGCGGGTGGCGCCGCTATCGGTACTTTGCCCTGGGAGCAGGGAATCGAATTCGGCTTTCTGGTCGCTGTTGAGCATGGCAATTCCTCGAGAGTGGTGGTTGAAGCAAACCGCCCTAGTCTATGAGGTCGCCAAGTTTCTCGCCAGTACAGGGAATTACTGCAGGGTATTTCCCGTCCCGGCCCTCACAGGCCCTGCAGCGCCCGCCGGACATCCTGCAGCACCTCCCCCCACTGCCCGGGCACAGCCTGCCGGAACAGCCGGGCACACGGGTACCAGGGACTGTCGGCGCGGTCAAGCAGCCAGCGCCAGTCCGGGTTGGTCGGCAGCAGCAGCCACACCGGCCGGCCCAGCGCGCCGGCCAGGTGGGCCACGCTGGTGTCCACACACACCACCACATCCACCAGCTCGCACAGGGCGGCGGTATCGCTGAAGTCGGCCAGCGCGTCGCCGAAGTGGAGCAGGTCCGGCCGCGCCTGCAGCGCCGGCAGGTCGGCCTCACGCACCTCCTTTTGCAGGCTCACCGGTTGCACGCCCGCAGGCAACAGCGCCAGGAATTCCGCCAGCGCGATGCTGCGTTTGCGGTCATGCGCGTGGCTGGGGCTGCCGCTCCACACCAGGCCCACGCGGGGCCGGGTGCGCGGGCCCAGCGCCGACTGCCATTGGGCGATCTTCGCTGCGCTGGCGCGCACATAGGGCACCGCCGCGGGAAGGGTGTCCAGCCGCGTGTCGAACGCCAGTGGCAGGCTCAGCAAGGGGCACTGCAGGTCGAAGGGCGGCAAGGGGTCGCCGGGAGACAGCACCCGAACCGCGCCCGGCAGCCCCTGCAACAGGCTGCGCAACGGTGGCTGCACCTCCAGCAGCACCTGGCCGCCGCGCCGCGCCGCCTCGGCGGCATAACGGCAGAACTGCAGGGTGTCGCCCAGGCCCTGCTCGGCATGGATCAACAGGGTTTTGCCCTCCAGCGCCGTGCCGCCGCTCCAGCGCGGCCGCAGGAAATGCGAGCTTTTGCGCTCCCGGTAACCCGCGCGCTCCCAGCGGTATTCGTAAGCCTGCCAGCCTTCCTCGAAGCGGCCAAGTTGCAGCAGGCCCAGCGACAGGCTCCAGTGGGCGTGGGCATCGGCGGGGTCCAGCAGCACGGCCTGCCGGTAGCTCTGCAGCGCGGCATCCGGCCGCTGCAACTCCTGCAGGATGTTGCCCCGGTTGGTGTGAAAGGTCGCAACATCCGGCTGCAAAGCAATCGCCTGTTCATAACTCTGCAGCGCCTCCTCCATCCGGCCCAGGTTGTTCAGGGTGTTGGCGCGGTTGTTGAAGGCCTGCGCATAGGCCGGCTGAAGTCCCAGCGCGCGGTCGAAAGCAGCCAGCGCTTCCGCGTAGCGGCCCGCCAGGCGCAGCGCGATGCCGCGGTTGTTGTGGAAATTCGCGCGGCCCGGTTCCAGCCGGATGGCGCGCTCATAACTTTGCAGCGCCTCCGGATAAGACCTGAGTTCCCGGAGCACATTGCCGCGATGGTTGTGGCTGTCGGCCTCGCCCGGCTGGCCCTGCTGCCGCGCCAGCGCGCTGTCGTAGTCGGCCAGCGCCAGCTGCCACAAACCCAGGTCCTGCAGCACGGCACCGCGGTTGACATAGGCGACGGCATGCTCGGGATGGGCGGCGATGGCTTGCGTCATCCACTCGCGCGCGCGCTGCAGGTCCCGTTGCTGGGCGGCGACCACGCCCGACAGGTGCAAGGCGTCGAAGTGGGCGGGCTGCAACTGCAACACCTGCGCATACAAGGCCAGGGCCTCGGGCATTTGCTGCTGCTGGTGCAGCGCCCAGCCACGCTCGAAGAGTTGCCGGACCTGCGCGGCCTGCCCGTCGGCCGGCCGCATGTCAGTGCGCCTGTTCCCAGTTCGGGCCGACACCGATCTCGGCCAGCAGCGGCACCTTGAGCTCGGCAACACCGGCCATCAGGCGCGGGATTTCGGTGCGCACCCATTCGACCTCGGCCTCGGGCACCTCGAACACCAGTTCATCGTGCACCTGCATGATCATTTTCGTCGCGCGCTGTTCGGCATCGAGCACCTCCTGCACCTTGACCATGCTGAGCTTGATCAGGTCGGCGGCCGTGCCCTGCATGGGCGCGTTGATGGCCTGACGCTCGGCAGCCTTTTTGCGCGGGCCGTTGCCGCCGTTGATCTCGGCCAGGTAGAGGCGGCGGCCAAACACGGTTTCGACAAAATGGTTCTCCTGGGCGAACACCACGGTCTGCTCCATGTAGTTCTTCACGCCCGGATAACGCTGGAAGTACTTGTCGATGTAGGCGGCCGCAGCCCTGGTCTCGATGCCGAGGTTGCGCGCCAGGCCGAAGCTGCTCATGCCGTAGATCAGTCCGAAGTTGATGACCTTGGCGTAGCGCCGCTGCTCGCTGCTGACCTGGTCCAGGGCCACGCTGAATACCTCGGCGGCGGTGGCCTTGTGCACATCCAGGCCGTCAGTGAAGGCGCGCAGCAGGGCTTCGTCACCGCTGAGATGCGCCATGATGCGCAGCTCGATCTGGGAGTAGTCGGCGCTGGCGATCACGCTGCCGGAAGGGGCGACAAAGGCCTCGCGCACGCGCCGGCCTTCCGGCGTTCGCACCGGGATGTTCTGCAAATTGGGGTCGTTGCTGGACAGCCGGCCCGTGACCGCAACGGCCTGCGCGTAATGGGTGTGCACGCGGCCGGTGCGCGGATGCGCCAGCTGGGCCAGCTTGTCGGTGTAAGTGCCCTTGAGCTTGCTGAGCGAGCGGTGCTCCAGCAGCTTGGCCGGCAGCGGGTAGTCCTCGGCCAGTTTTTCCAGCACCTCCTCGTCGGTGCTGCGCGCGCCGCTCGGTGTTTTCTTGATCACCGGCATGCCCAGCTTGTCGAAGAAAATTTCGCCGAGTTGTTTGGGGCTGCCCAGGTTGAAGGGCTGGCCGGCGATTTCGTAAGCCTCGGCTTCCAGTTGCAGGATGCGCTGGCCGAGCTCATGGCTCTGGGTCGCCAGCATGGGCGCGTCGATCAGCACCCCATTACGCTCGATGCGGTACAAGGCCTCGCTGCTTTGCATTTCGAGCTGGTAAATGAACAGCAGTTTTTCGTTGGCCTGCAGCTGCGGCCACAACACCCGGTGCACGTCCAGCGTCTGGTCTGAATCCTCACACGAATATTCGGCGGCCCTGGCGATATCGACCTGGTTGAACTTGATCTGGTGCGCGCCCTTGCCGCACAGGTCTTCGTAGTTGATGCCGCTGCGGCCCACATGGCGCTCGGCCAGGCTGGCCAGGCCATGCGGCTTGGTCACTTCCAGCACATAACTCTGCAGCATGGTGTCATGGGCGTAACCCCGGACCTCGATGCCGTGGTTGGCGAATACATGCCGGTCGTACTTGACGTGTTGTCCCAGCTTGGCTTTGGCCGGGTTTTCCAGCCAGGGCTTGAGCCGCGCCAGCACCTCGTCCGGCGGCAGTTGCGCCGGCGCATCGGGGTAGTCGTGGGTCAGCGGGATATAGGCCGCCTCGCCGGGCTCGACGCTGAAACTCAGACCGACAATCTGCGCCTGCATTTCGTCGAGCGAGGTGGTTTCGGTGTCCAGCGCGACCAGGTCCGCAGCTTCGATTTTTGCCAGCCAGCGATCGAACATTTCCCAGGTCAGCACGGTGTCGTAACGCAGGTTGGTGGCCCGCTCGGCCAGCGGCGTCGCCAGAAAGGCCGGCTCGTCAAAAAGTCCCGGCTCGCCGGACGAGGCGGCCGCGCGGCCCTGACGGTGGGTGTCCGGGCCGGCCGGCAGCTCCGGCGGGGTGCTTTCAACCTCGATCTGCCGGACCAGGCCCTTGAAGCCGTATTTTTCGTAAAAGTCCTTGAGGGCCTCGGTCTGCTGGGGGCCCATCGCTATCGATTCCATGGCGGGCAGGCCGTCGATGTAATCCACCAGGTCGCAGTCCTTCTTGATGGTCAGCAGCTCGCGGCCCTTGGGCAGCCAGTCCAGCGACTGGCGCAGGTTGTCGCCCACCACGCCCTTGATCTCGCCGGCGCGCGCCACCAGCGCATCGAGCGAACCGTATTCGAGCAGCCACTTGACAGCGGTCTTGGGACCGACCTTGGGCACGCCGGGCACGTTGTCCACCGCGTCGCCGACCAGCGCCTGGTAGTCCACCATCAGGCGCGGCGGCACGCCAAACTCGGCCTCGACGCCGGCGAGGTCGCGCCGCCTGTCGTTCATGGTGTCGATCACCGTGATGTGTTCATCGACCAGCTGGCTCAAATCCTTGTCGCCACTGGAGATGATGACTGCTATGCCCTGCCTTGACGCCATGCAGGCCAGCGTGCCGATCACGTCGTCGGCCTCCACACCCGGCACGTCCAGCACCTTCCAGCCGAGCAAACGCACCACCTCGTGGATGGGTCCGACCTGGCTGCGCAAATCGTCGGGCATGGGCGAACGCTGCGCCTTGTACGCGGGGTAAAGCGCATCGCGAAAGGTCGGCCCCTTGGCGTCGAAGACGCAGGCGGCGTAGTCGGCCCGCACGTCCTTGCGCAGCTTTTGCATCATGTTGACCATGCCGCGGATGGCGCCGGTGGCCGGGCTGGCTGGATTCCCCGGGTCGGCGCGCAGGTCGGGCATGGCATGGAAGGCGCGGTACAGGTAGCTGGAGCCATCCACCAGCAGCAAGGTTTTTTTGTCGGTGCTCATGGGCCCATTTTGCCCGCTCTATCCATGGGCGTGCCGCCCCCCTACAATGTTGCCATGCACCACCCCATCTGCTCCCTTCTGCTCGCTGGCGCCGCTGCCGCGTTGGCCGGCGCCCCGGCCCTGGCCCAGACGGCAGCGCCTGCCCCGGCGGCAGCGCCCGCCCCTGCCGTGCAACCGGGCACCAACCCGGCCAGCAGTCGGCCCGATCCGGCGATCCAGCGCATCCGCACGGAAGACGCCGGTTCACGCATCGATGAACTGCGTGTCGGCGGTGAAACCCAGAGCATCACGGTGCAGCCCAAGGCCGGTGTGCCGGCCTATGAGGTGTTGCCGTCCGACTCCACCAAGGGCGGCGGTACGGCCCCGTCCAAATCGGGCGCAGGCGCCACCGGCGCACGCGTCTGGAACGTGCTGAAGTTCTAGTCTTTCGTTCGCAGCTTCCGGTTTCCAGTTCCAGGCATGGCCGTTTACACCGAAGTCTCGCTTGACGAGGCCGCCCCCCTTTTGCAGTCGCTCGGCCTGGGGCAACTGCAGAACATCACCGCCTGCGCAGGCGGGATCGAAAACACCAACTATTTTGTGGACACCGACCAGGGTCGCTACGTGCTGACCCTGTTCGAGCGCCTGAGCTTCGAGCAGTTGCCGTTTTACCTGCACCTGATGAAACACCTGGCCCAGCACGGCATCCCGGTGCCCGAGCCGCAAGCCATCGTGGCTGGCGGCGCCGGTCAGGCCGGCGAGATCCTGCTGCGCCTGAAGGACAAGCCCGCCGCCGTGGTCAACCGCTTGCGCGGCCGCAGCGAACTGGCGCCCACGCCCGCGCATTGCGCCGCGGTCGGGGAAACGCTGGCACGCATGCACCTGGCCGGGCGCGACTTTCCGCGCAGCCAGCCCAACCTGCGCGGCCTGGCCTGGTGGAACGACACCGTCCCGGTGGTGTTGCCCTACCTGGACGAGGCGCAACGCCGGCTGATCCTGTCCGAGCTGGCCTACCAGAACCATGTGGCGGCCTCGTCCGGCTGGCGCGCCCTGCCGCGCGGACCCATCCATGCCGACCTGTTTCGCGACAACGTGATGTTCGACAGCGGGGGCGACGCGCCCGAACTCACCGGTTTTTTCGATTTCTACTTTGCCGGCTGCGATACCTTCCTGTTCGACATCGGCGTGAGCCTGAACGACTGGTGCATCCACCTGGACAGCGGGGCGCACGACGCGGCTCGGGCCGACGCCTTCCTTGCGGCTTACCAGTCGGTACGGCGCCTGGTTGCGCAGGAACGTGCACTGCTGCCGGCGATGCTGCGCGCCGGCGCCCTGCGCTTCTGGATTTCACGCCTGTGGGACTTCCACCTGCCGCGTGAAGCGGCGCTGCTGCAGGCGCACGATCCCGGCCACTTCGAGCGCGTGCTGCGCCAGCGCGCCGCCCATCCCTGCGGCCTGTCGCACTGAAACAGGCCGCCACACGCGCTTGTGGAAAACTTGCAGGCGCTCCTTTTTTTCAAGCAAACTCGGGCGCTGGCGTTAAATTGTTCACCCAATCGCCCTTTTTCAACGGCCGACCGTGAACCCCTTGCGCCCTGACCCCCTCAACACGCCATCCTCTCAATGAAACTCAACATCGTCCCCGCACGCACCGGCATCACATGGGTCAAGCTCGGCATCCAGACTTTCTTCAAGCAGCCGCTCGCGCTGGCGGGTCTGTTCTTCCTGTACATGGCTGCAGCCACGGTTGCCTCGCTGATTCCGCTCGTGGGCGTGGTCCTGGCGCTGGCGATTGTGCCGGCGGCCACCCTGGGCCTGATGGCCGCCACGCTGGAAGCCACCAAAGGGCGCTTCCCCATGCCGGCCATCCTGATCAGCGCCTTCCGGGCCGGCCAGCAACGCGCGCGCGCCATGATGGTGCTGGGTTTCCTGTATGCAGCTGCCTGCCTGCTGATCGTGTCCATCGTGCCGCTGTTCGTGGACGCGCCGGTCAGCCGCGAAAACGCACTGACACCGGGCATGCAGGGAGCGATGCTGCTCGTGATGGTGCTGTACCTGCCGGTGTCGGTGCTGTTCTGGCATGCGCCTGCGCTGGTGCACTGGCACGGCGTCACACCCGTCAAGAGCCTGTTCTTCAGCGCCGTGGTGGTGCTGAGGAACGCCGGGGCCTACACCGTGTTCGGCATCACCTGGATGGTGGTGCTGATGGCCATCGGCCTGGTGGTCACCGTGCTGGCCAGCCTGCTGGCCAGCCCCGAAGCCGCTGCGGCGATGATCATGCCGGTGGCCCTGCTGATGGCCGCCATGTTTTCGGCATCGATTTATTTCACCTTCCGTGACAGTTTTGAAGCCACCCCCACCGACGATCCCATCCCCCCTGGAGACACTCCATGACCCAGCACCTGTTGCAAGGCCGGCAAGAAAAAGAAATCCTGTGGTACCAGCGCCGCGACGCGCTCAAGGCCGCCGCGGCCTGGGTGGCGATGGGGGGACTGCCCGCCGCCATGGCCCAGCAGCGCAGCAACATCGTGCAGTTGACCGGTGACGCCACCCTCAACGGCGCGCGCTTGAGCCCGCAGCAGGCGATACAGACGGGCGACGAGATCCAGACCGGTCCCGGCGCCAACCTGATTTTCGTGATCGGCAACGCCTCCTTCCAGGTGCGGCAAAACTCCCGGCTGGCCGTGGAGCGCGGCAACACACTCAATGCGGTCAGCCTGCTGCGCCTGCTGACCGGCGCCGTGGCCAGCGTCTGGGGCAAGGGTGCCAACCGCAGCATCGTGATGCCGACACTCACGGCCGGCATACGCGGCACCGGCGTCTATGCCGAAATTTTTGCCGACCAGGGCGACCGCAACTACTTCTGCAACTGTTACGGCACGGTGGACCTGGACGCCGCCAATGAAAAGCAGGTGTCGCAGGCCGACTACCACCAGGCGTTCTGGGCCGATGCCACGGCGCGGGACGGCAAGTTCCTGAGCCCGGCGCGCGCGCTGAACCACAGCGACGAAGAACTGGAATTCCTGGCCGGCCTGATTGACCAGCGCACAAGCTGGCAGATCGCGGGCCGCAAAGGCATCAAGGACGGCAGCGGCAGGATGACCTACTGAGCTTGCGGCGGCTGCGCGTCAGCAGGCGTCACCCGAGGCCCCCTGCAGCTTGCGAACCAGGCTGACCAGCTGCGGCCGCACCTCGTTCATCAGGAATTGCGGCGACAGATTGAAGCCCGGCCCGCCGCAACTGACCACCATGACCGCGCGCCCGCCCTCCGGCCGGAAGGCCGCGGCGATCGCGTTCACGTCTTTTTGCCAGCCACCAAAGGATGCGCAACAACCGTGCTCCCGGTAGTGCGCCAGCGCCAGTTCGATGCCGGCGCGCGTCGCCGGCCAGGCCTGTTCATCATGTGCCCGGATGCGCTCCATCAGGTCGCTGCGCTCAGCGTCGCTGCAGCCGGCCAGGTAGGCGCGTCCCATGGCGGTCTGGGCCACGGGGATGCGTGAACCGACATCCAGGCTCAGGGTCAGCGCCGACTCGCTGCGGCAGTTTTCAACATAAATCATGCTCAGACGGTCACGTATGCCCAGCGACACCATGGCCTGCGAACTGTCGGCCAGGTCCTGCATCAGCGGGCGCGCGATCTGGCGCATGTCCAGACGCGCCAGCATGGCGCCGCCCAGCGCGAGCACGGCGCTGCCGAGCCGGTAGCCGGCCGCTCCCTTGCCGTCGGTAGCCGGTACCAGGTAACCCTGGCGCGTCAGGGTATAGGTCAACCTCGAGATCGTCGACTTGGGCAGACCGCAGCGACGCGCCAGTTCCTGGTTACCCAGCATGCGGTCGCGCGAGCGAAAGGCGCTGAGCACATCGAGACCACGCGCCAGCGCGGTGACGAAGTGGCGGTCTTCCCTGGCCGCCGCTGGCTTCGAACCTGGGACAGAAGGCGTCTCGAGTACTTTGGTTTTCATTTGGCTATCTTGTTCTGCATGGCGGAATTATCTGTCAATTTTGGGGGTCCAACGGTGTCACCTGTGCGCCATTTCGCGGGGATTCCCTTGGACATGGCAAGGCAAAGCGCCACAGAATACCTCCACCACAGCGGTGGATACATATTCTGCAATGCAGAACACAACAAAATGAGGAGTAGGACCCATGACCTTGAAAAACAAGCACTGGCTCGCAGCCATCGCCATGGCGCTGGTGACCCACCTGGCACAGGCAGCACCCGGACGTGAAGACATCGTGATCGGCCAGGTGGCGCCCCTGACCGGCACCATCGCCGGCACAGGCAACGAATACGTGGCCGGCGGTGCCGCTTATTTCGCGCACATCAACGAGGGCGGCGGCATCTACGGCCGCAAGATCCGCGTGGCGGTCAAGGACGACAGCTACAAGCCGGACCAGACCCTGGCCTTGACCCGTCAACTGCTTTCCGAGGAAAAGCCGCTGGCGCTGTTCGGGTTTGTCGGGACCGGCAACGTGCTGGCGCTGAACCGGAACAAGGTGCTCGAAGAGGCAGGCATCGCGCTGCTGGCGCCCTATACCGGCGCGCAGGATCTGCGTTCACCGATGAACCCGCATATCTTTCACATCCGCGCCAGCTACACCGACGAGACCGCGCGCATGGTGGAGCACCTGCACACCATCGGCCTGCGCCGCTTTGCCGTGATGTACCAGGACGACCCTTTCGGCAAAAGCGGGCTGGCCGGCGCCGAGACCGCACTGCAGAAACTCGGCATGAAGGCGGTGGCGACAGGTGGTTACGACCGCACCAAACCCGAGGAAGTGGATGCCGCGGTGGCCGCCATCGCGCCGGCCAACCCGGATGCCATCATCATGGTGTCGGTCAACCGCGCCTCTGCCGCATTCATTAAAAAGATGCGGGCGCAAGGCAGCAAGGCCCGCCTGTTCAGCATTTCCGTCGTGAACTTCAAGGAACTGCTGAAAAACGCCGGTGAAGAAAACGCCCGCGGCATCGGCATTTCACAAGTCATGCCCTACCCGTATTCCACGCTGGCGCCGGTGGCTCGCGAGTTCCAGACCCTGATGGCCAGGTACCAGCCGGACAAAGTGGTGTCGTACGCCAGCATGGAATCCTTCATCGCGGCCAAAATTCTGGTGGAGGCGATCCGGCGCAGCGGCGCAGACCCGACACGCGCCAAAATCATGAGCCAGCTCGAAAAAATGAACAGCTATGACGTGGGCGGCTTCAAGGTGAGTTTCGCACCGGACAACCGCGTCGGCTCGAAGTTCGTCGAAGTGACCGTGATTGGCCGCGACGGACGCTTGCTCAGGTAGCGCGGCGTACTTCCAGGATTTCGTACTCGATCGCTTCGCGGTAGGTTTTGGCGTCCTGCAGCGCCAGGTGCAGCAGGATTTTGGCGGCGTGCGCCTTGATCACACGGGGCAGCAGGGCGCCGGCAGCCACCAGCGGCAGCCCCCACCAGACGTAACCGGAAAGGGCCAGCGCCGCGCCTATGCCGAGCAGAGGCAGCGCAATGCCGATCACGAAGAGCCGGTGCTTGACGTATTTCTGCGCGCGCTCCGGGTTGACGATCAGGCGGAAGCGGCCCATGGGCAGGCCGATTTTGAAGTCCTGGTGGCTGACCTCCACGGTGGGGTCGTCGGCTGGCTGGCTTGTCTCTGTCTCGTTCATGATTGTCTCGGGGCAATTGATCGGGTCTGCGCCATCTTAACCAGACTGCGCGGCCTCTAGACCACGGTCAGTTTGGCCACACTCAGGGCCAGCCATTTCACGCCGTGCCGGGTGAAATTGATCTGGGCCCGCGCATCGTCGCCGCTGCCTTCGAGCATCATGACCCGGCCTTCGCCAAACTTGGCGTGAAACACTTCCATGCCGGTCTTCAGGCCATGCGAAGGCGCCGCACGCTGCGCGGGGACCGGCGGACTGGCAAACTTGTCGCCACCCGGGTTTCTTGAAGCAAAAGCGGCTGCAGCCCAATCCCCGCGAGCGTGACCAGCTCCTGAATTGCTAGCACCCCAGGCGCCGCCGTGGCCGCCATAGGCCTGCGCGAAACCCTGGTTTTTCGGCGTGATCCATTTGAGCGCTGCCTCCGGCAGCTCGTCAAAAAAGCGGCTTTTCAGGTTGTAGCGGGTCTGGCCGTGCAACATGCGTGTCTGCGAGTGACTCAGGTACAGGCGCTTGCGCGCGCGCGTGATCGCCACGTACATCAGCCGGCGCTCTTCCTCGATGCCGCCCGCATCACTGAGGGAGTTTTCGTGCGGGAAGATGCCGTCTTCCAGGCCGGAGATAAACACGCAGTCGAACTCCAGGCCCTTGGACGAATGCACCGTCATCAGCTGAACCGCGTCCTGCCCGGCTTGCGCCTGGTTGTCGCCCGACTCCAGCGCGGCATGCGTCAGAAAGGCTGCAAGCGGCGACAGCGTCTCGCCGGTTTCCTGGTCCGGCGCCAGCAGTTCCGGCAGCGGCTCGTCGCCCAGCGGCGCCGAGGGGTCCAGCCCCTGGCTGGCCGGCGACTGCGACAGCGAAGCGCCGAGTTCATCGACAGGCAGCGCCACCGCGTCGCGGCCGAAACCCTCCATGCTGACGAAAGACTCGGCGGCGTTGACCAGCTCGCCCAGATTCTCGAGACGGTCCTGGCCTTCTTTTTCGAGCTTGTAATATTCTTCGAGCCCGCTGTGCTGCAGCACCAGCTCAATGATCTCGCGCAGGCTCAGGCCCGGCGTCTGCTCGCGCAGCACATCAAGCTTGGCGACAAAAGCGCCGAGGTTGGCGCCCGCCTTGCCGGGCACGGCGCTGACGGCGTCGTGCAGCGAGCAGCCGGCAGCACGCGCCACGTCCTGCAACTGCTCGATGCTGCGCAGGCCGATGCCGCGCGGCGGGAAATTGACGATACGCATGAAACTGGTGTCGTCATGCGGGTTGTCCATCAGGCGCAAATAGGCCAGCGCATGTTTGATTTCGGCGCGCTCGAAAAAGCGCAGACCGCCGTAGACGCGGTAAGGAATCGCGTTGTTGAACAGCGCCGTTTCCATGACCCGGCTTTGTGCATTGCTGCGGTAGAGCAGCGCAATCTCCTTGCGCTCGGTGCCGTCGCGAACCAGTTGCCGAACCTCGTCGACAAACCACTCGGCTTCGGCAAAGTCGGAGGTGGCCTCGAACACCCGCACCGGCTCGCCGGGACCGGCCTCGGTGCGCAGGTTCTTGCCCAGGCGCTTGCTGTTGTGGCTGATCAGTTCGTTGGCCGAATCGAGGATGTTGCCGAAGCTGCGGTAGTTGCGCTCCAGCTTGATCTGGTGCTGCACACCGAACTCGCGCACGAAGTCGGCCATGTTGCCCACCCGCGCGCCGCGAAAGGCGTAAATGCTCTGGTCGTCGTCGCCGACGGCCACCACCGAGCCGCCCGGCATGGCTTGCGCGCCGGCGGCAGCGTCGTCGCCTTGCCCGGCCAGCATCTTGATCCAGGCGTACTGCAGCTTGTTGGTGTCCTGGAACTCGTCGATCAGGATGTGGCGGAAGCGCCGCTGGTAATGCTCGCGCACCGGCGCGTTGTCGCGCAGCAACTCATAACTGCGCAGCATCAGTTCGCCGAAATCAACCACGCCCTCGCGCTGGCACTGCTCTTCGTACAGTGCATAAATTTCGGCCTTCTTGCGCGTTTCTTCGTCACGCACAACCACGTCTTTGGCGCGCTGGCCGTCTTCCTTGCAGCCGGCGATGAACCACATCAACTGCTTGGGCGGGAAGCGTTCGTCGTCGATGTTGAACTGCTTGCACAGGCGCTTGATGGCCGAGAGCTGGTCCTGCGTGTCCAGGATCTGGAAGGTCGAGGGCAGGTTGGCAAGCTTGTAATGCGCGCGCAGGAAACGATTGCACAGGCCGTGGAAGGTACCTATCCACATGCCGCGCACATTGACCGGCAGCATGCTGGAGAGGCGGACCATCATCTCCTTGGCCGCCTTGTTCGTAAACGTCACGGCCAGAATGCCGCCCGGCGACACCTGGCCGGTTTGCAGCAGCCAGGCGATGCGGGTGGTCAGCACACGGGTCTTGCCGGAGCCCGCGCCGGCCAGAATCAGCGCGTGGGTGTTTGGTAAGGTGACCGCTGCAAGTTGCTCCGGATTAAGATTTTGTAAGAGAGGGGAGCTTGATGCGACTTCTGAGAACATCCCTCATTGTAGAAAGCCCCGATGTCCCTTTTGCCTGCCCTCCCCTTACCCGTTTTGGCCGCGCTTGTTCTGGTGGCGGGTAGCGCCCTGCAAGGCGTGCAAGCCCAGTCCTCCTGCTCGAGCGAAGGCCAGAGCAGGCCGGTGGCGCTGGTCGAACGTTTCATCAATGCCGATTGCGCCGATTGCTGGACCGACCGCGACACCCCGCGCGCCGGCCGCGGCGAGCTGGCACTGGACTGGATCGTCCCAGGCGCCAGAGGCGATGACGCCCCGCTGTCGGTGGTGGCCACGCGCGATGCGCTCAAGCGCCTGGAAGCGCTCGGGATGCCGCAACCGCCTGGCAGCGCAAACCGCAAGACGCGGGTTGACGGTTCTGCCGGCACCTTGCGCGTGGCGCACGGCCTGCCGGTCTCCGGCTATATCGGCGCGTTGATCGCGCTCAAGCCCCTGCCACGCAACACTCTTGCCCAGCCCTGGACCGCCTGGCTGGCGCTGGTGGAAACCATCCCGGTGGGCACCGAAGGCACGCCCGTTGCCCGAAATCTGGTCAGAAACCTGATCCAGGCCAATTGGGACGGGCGCAAGCAGCTATCAAAAGAGGAGCGTTTGGGTTTCCTGGAATCACGGGTGATGGACATGCCCGTTGGCATGAACCCGGACCGGGTGCAACTGATCGGATGGGTGCAGGATGCCGAAGGCCGCATGGTGGCAGGGGCCCAGTCGCGCTGCCTCCAGGCACTTTAGAGCTACGCCAAATAAGTCCACGGCCGAAGAGGCTGAAGCGTTACATACCGCTGAAACAACAAACCGTTGCCATGGCAGCTGCCCAATCGGGCTACGAGCAATACCGCGAGCCCACCCGCGAGACGAATTCCTGGTAACCATGCAGGCCATCGTGCATCTACCTCGGCCGATCAAGGTTGATGGCACAGGTGCGCCCATGACGGCGGCACAAGGGCCAACGAGCCCTCCGAACAGGCCCATCAGGGCCTCCATCGGATTCAAAAGCCAGAAGCTTGGGTGAAATTCCACAGTCATCAGCTAAAGGCTCGCTTTGCCTGGGCTTAATCAGCGTAGCCTTAGAACCCGTAGCGCAGACCGACCTGCACCAACCTCGGCTGGCCGACCAGAATGCCTCTGGTGCGATCCACGATGTAGGTCTTGTCGGTCAGGTTCTTGGTAACGAGGAACACGCTCAGCGCTTTGTCGATGCGGTAGTTCAGCGCTGCATTGAAGGCGCTGTACGCGCTGATCTGGCCGCGCTGCCCGTCTGCGCTGGGGTTCTGGGTATTGGCGAAGTCCGAGAACTGTTTGCCCACATGTTGCACTTCCAGCTCCGCATGCCATGCCCCCAAGCTGTAACCGGCGGCGGCGGTGAGCGTCTGTTTGGGTGCGTAGGGCTGGCGGTTGCCCTGCACGCCCACCAACGCGTTGTTAGCTACGTTGCGGAAGGCGGTGGTCTGCTCGGCCGTGGGAACCCATGTATAGGCAAGACGGCTAAACAGTCCACTCTTGGCGCGCACGTCAGCGGCTAATTCCAGCCCTTGAAACAGCGCCTTGCCCTGCGACAGCGGGGTGCTGCCGCCGGCGATCGAGCCCGACGCGATCAGGTTGTCGAACCTGGTGCGGAAGTAGGCGGCCTGCAGCGACACGCCATCGGTCGGCTGGCTGCGCACGCCGAGTTCGAGGTTGGTGGATTTCTCCGAGCCGACCTCGGTCACGGTGCCGGTATTGCCAATCAGGTCTTCCACCCGTGGCGGTGCAAAGCCCTTGTGCAAGCTGCCGAACAGGGTCATGTTTTTCTGGAGATTCCAGGTCATGCCAATGCCCGGAAGCGTTTCGGCGACCTTGGTGGAGCCGGACTCGGCCGTGTTGAGCCGGTTGACACGATTAGCCTCCACCGACTCGTAGCGCAAGATCGGTGTGATGCTGACGCTGCCGATATCAAAGCGGTTGGAAATGTAGCCAGAGATCGCATTGGTTTCGCGCAGGGCGTTCTCCGCGACGGTACCGGTGCGCGCAGTGGAAGAAGTGCCGTTGAGCTGCAGGCGGTCCTGCCCTTCCTTGTGGAGTTTCAGGCCGGCCTGAAACTCGCCGCCCGCATAGGGCACGGTCAGGCGCGGCTCGATGCCGGCGTTGTAGTAGCTGCGCAGGCGGCCCTGGGTGGAGTTGCACTGGGCAGGCGTGACCCGGTTACCCGCGAGCCGCGCTGCGCGGAAGGCGGGGTTGCATTGGCTGGTGTCGGTGGTATTGCTTTGCTGGCGCCACCAGTCACGGTCAAACTTGGCGTAGTACACGTTGGTCAGCAATTGCGCGCCTTTGTCAAAAAAGATCTCATGGGTGGCGGAGACACCGATACGTTGCGTGTCAAAAGTGTCATCGGTAAATGGGTTGTAGCGCGCGCCCAAGCGGTCAAACTCGGCTTGCGTGATGCCGGTGTAGGAAATCTGGGAGTTTTCCTTGTAGTAGTTCGCGCGCAGCGTGATTGCCTGATTGTTGGAAAGCGAGGTAACGTACTTCACGGACAAATCGTCAATGGCGTGGCTCTGATTCTCCCGCGACCCTTGACCTTCCTTGCGCGTGTAGTCCACCTGCAAGCCGTTGCCGCCCACGCTGACTCTGCCGTTGAAGAAGCCACGGTTGCCCACCGTGCTCTGCACGAAACCGCCGAATTCCCGCGGTGGTGCGGGCGTGATGTAGTTGACGACGCCGCCGATGGTTTGCGGTCCGAACAGCAACGAACCGGCGCCTTTGAGCACTTCGATGCTGCGGAAGCGATCAATCGGCGGATGGTAATAAGTAGCGTTGTCGCCATAAGGCGCATAGGCCAGTGGGATGCCGTCTTCCAGCAGCGTGATCTTGGTCGAGCGCGAGGGGTTGAGGCCACGAATCGCGATGTTCGGGCGCAGACCAAAGCCGTCTTCGTCGCGCACCACAACGCCGGGCACCTTGCGCAGTGCCTCGTTCACTGTGTAGACGTGACTGGCCTCCAAGTCGCGCTCTTCGAGCACTTGACCCGCTCCGGCAATGCCGGGCAATTTCTCGACGCCGCCAATCACGTTGACTTGTGGCAACGCGCGAAGCTCGGGCGCTGTTTGCGCGATGGCTGCGGGAGCCAGCAGCGCAGCCAAAGCGCCAGCGGCGATTGGGGTAAGAAAAAACGGGGTTCGAGAAAAGGAGTAAGCCATGAAAATTCAGCCTTGTCGGGGAGTTCGGACGTTGGCTGGTAGGCTACTGAGTAAGCCCATGGCTGGCGAAAACGATTATAAGCGAAATATTGCCCGTTCAGTCTCCCTCCCAATGAATACAAGCAATACCAATAGTGTCGCAATGTTCTTCAAAGGAGAGCGAGCTGATTGGGCTCGAATTCGGGTTCTGAATTTGTTGAGGGTGGCGTAAATAGTTGATTTACCTGCGGACCCGCACATGCGCCTAGAATCAGTCACCGGGCCCAAGCAATTGCGCCCGGTTTTTTGTTTCCGCGTTCCGGGGAACAAGCGCCGGTCCAGTCCAAGTGCCTTCTGTTTAATCAATTCAGGAGCCTGGAATCCATGGAAATCTTCGACTACGACAATGTCTTGCTGCTGCCGCGCAAATGCCGCGTGGAGAGCCGCTCCGAATGCAACGCCAGCGTCACGCTGGGTGGCCGCAGCTTCCGCATTCCGGTGGTGCCAGCCAACATGAAAACCGTGATCAACGAGGACATCTGCATCTGGATGGCCCAACACGGTTACTTCTATGTGATGCACCGCTTCGACCTTGACAACCTCGCCTTTGTCAGGCGCATGGCCGCAGCCGGCGTGTACGCGTCGATCTCGCTGGGCGTCAAGAAAGCCGACTACGACACGGTGGACCAGCTGGTGGCTGAAGGCCTGGCGCCTGACTACATCACCATCGACATTGCCCACGGCCACGCCGACACGGTGCAACGCATGATCGGCTACCTCAAGGACAAGCTGCCTTCGTCCTTCGTGATTGCCGGCAACGTCGGCACGCCCGAAGCCATCATCGACCTGGAAAACTGGGGTGCCGACGCGACCAAGGTCGGCATCGGTCCCGGCAAGGTCTGCATCACACGCCTGAAAACCGGCTTCGGCACCGGCGGCTGGCAGCTGTCGGCGCTCAAGTGGTGCGCGCGCGTGGCGACCAAACCCATCATTGCCGACGGCGGCATCCGCGAACACGGCGACATCGCCAAGTCCATCCGTTTCGGCGCCACCATGGTGATGATCGGCTCCATGCTGGCGGGCCTGGAGGAAAGCCCGGGCCAGACCGTCGAGGTCGACGGCCGGCTGTACAAGGAGTATTACGGCAGTGCCTCGGACTTCAACAAGGGCGAATACAAACACGTCGAGGGCAAGCGCATCCTGGAGCCGGTCAAGGGCAGCCTCAAGGACACGCTGCGCGAGATGGAAGAAGACGTGCAAAGCGCCATCAGTTATGCCGGCGGCACCAAACTGATGGACATCCGCAAGGTCAATTACGTGATCCTGGGCGGTGACAACGCCGGTGAACATCTGCTGATGTAAGACTTTGTGCGGCGAGGCCGCGGGCGGTACAGTGCTTGCTCCCCCACTGACACCAGCGCCCGTGCCCACCGCCGCCAGTGAAATCCGCCGCAACTGTTCCCCCGGGGAGGAAACCGCCCTGATCGCCGCCGTGCAAACCGCCGTCGTCGAGGCCTTGAAAGTCCCGCTGTGGACCACCTCGGTGCGGCTGTTTGTGCATGAAGCGCGGCGTTTTGTCGGGCCGGCGGACAAGGACGAGCGCTACACCCTGGTCACCCTGGACTGTTTCACCGGACGGTCACTGGCGACAAAACGCGTGTTGTACCAGGCCATCACCCACAAGCTGGGCCAGTGCGGCATCCCCGCCGATCACCTCAAGATCCTGCTGCGCGAAGCGCCGCGCGACAACTGGGCCATACGCGGCGGCCAGCCGGCCTCGGACGTGGCGCTGGGTTACGACGTGGCCATCTAGACGCGCGCCAGTCTCGCGGGCACGCCGCCTGGCGTCAGGCGGTCGCGGCAATCAGTTGCAACGCCAGCTGGTGCAGGCGGTGGCCGGGCTGCACCAGGGCTTCCAGGACGCTGAAATGATTCAGCCCCAGCAGGGCTTCTCGCACCGGCACCGCCCTGGCGCCCCAGGCGTGTTCGATCAGCGCGTTGTGGCGTAAAAATTCTTCGCTTTCATCGGCACCCGCCACGCTGTAGAGCACGCCGCGCCGGGGTGCCGGGAACCAGGCCGGGCTGGCCTGCGCCACCTGCGCCGGGGTCAGGCGCAGCGAGTCTTTCAGGAAAGGCGTATGCATCACCGATTCGAGCTCATACAAGCCGGACACCGACAGCGCGTTCTTGACCAGGTCGGCAGGCAGGTCGGGCGCGTGTTTTTTCCAGTCGCAGGCCAGCAGCATGGCGGCCAGGTGACCGCCGGCCGAATGGCCCACCACGGTGATGCGCCCGGGGTTGCCGCCGAAACGCGCGATGTTGCGCCAGGTCCAGTCCAGTGCGGCCACCATCTGCAGCGCGATGCCGGGAATCGTCACCGCAGGGCATAAATCGTAGTTGGGCATCACCACGCAGGCGCCGGCATCCGTGAAGGCCGGTGCGAGAAAGGAATGCTCCGATTTGTCCAGCGATCGCCAGTAACCGCCGTGGATAAACACCAGCACCGGTGCGCCGCCTGGCGCCGAGTGGGTTGCAGGAAAGACATCGAGTTTCTCGCCCGGGCTTGCGCCATAAGCGATGTCCAGGCTGCAGGCTTGCGAGCGCCTGGCCTGCCCGGAACGTTCCGCCCAGCGGCTGAAATAGTCGCCGTGGTCGGGCACCAGCGCGCGGTTGTTGTACATGCGGTCCAGCCAGGCGGGATCGGGTCGGCTCATGGAAGCTCCTTTGAAGTCAATAGACAGATGTTGGCACAGTCGCGCACAAGCCATGCCAGGCTCGGGTAAACCCGCTGACAGCCGCCGCATCTCCCGAAGTATTCTGTATACAGAGTACAAAGATGCAAGTCCAGCTCGTCAAAATCGAATCCACGCCCGACCTGGTCGACCAGGTCTACCGCAGCCTGCTCGATGCGATCAGCGAAGGCTCCCTGCCGCCCGGGGCGCGCATCATGCAGGAAGATATTGCCGAACAACTCGCGGTATCCCGCCAGCCGGTGCTGCAGGCCCTGCGCTTGCTCAAGAAGGACGGCTTCGTGCTGGACGCACCCGGGCGGGGCGTGCTGGTCGCGCCGCTGGATGCCGGCTGGCTGATGCAGATTTACCAGGTGCGCAGCGCGCTCGATGCGCTGGCGGCGCGCCTGGCGGCGCAGGCCCGCTTCCGGATCGACCCGGAGCTGATCGCCAGCGGACGCGCTGCCACCCGTGGCAGCGACGTCAAGGCCATGTTGGCCGCCGATGCGCAGTTTCACGGTGCGATTTACGCCGCCTCGGGCAACCCGCTGATTGCCCAGAGCGCACAGCTGCACTGGCACCACATCCGCCGCGCCATGGGCGCGGTGCTGCAGGTGTCCACCATGCGCGAATCGATCTGGGACGAACACGAAGCCATCGCCCAGGCCATCGCTGCGGGCGATGCGCTCACCGCCGAAACCCTGATTCGCGAACATGGCGAAGACGCCAGCCGCAACCTGGCCGGCCTGCTGAACAACGCGCTCCAGCCTGCTGCAAACAACGCCCAATCCGCCTGACCCCACCGACCCACCCTGCCCCAGGAGACAAAAAATGAATCTGACCCCAGAGCAACTCGCGCAATTCGACCGCGACGGCTACCTGTTTTTCCCCGGCCTGTTCACGCCCGAGGAAACGCAGGTGCTCAACGATGCAGTGCCCGAGTTGTACAGCCGGCGCGAGGACTACAACGTGCGTGAAAAAGGCAAGGACGCGGTGCGTACCAACTTCGCCGCCCACATGTACAGCGAGCCGTTTGCCAAACTCGGCCGGCATCCGCGCATGATTGGACCGGTGGAAGACCTGCTCGGCGAGCAGCTCTACATGCACCAGTTCAAGATCAACGGCAAGATGGCTTTCGAGGGCGATGTCTGGCAGTGGCACCAGGACTATGGCACCTGGCTCAACGACGACATGATGCCGACCGAACGCGCGATGAACGTGGCGATTTTTCTCGACGACGTGACCGAACACAACGGCCCGCTGATGTTCATCCCGGGCAGCCACAAGAAGGGCGTGGTCGATGCCAAACACGACCTGACCACCACCAGCTATCCGCTGTGGACGGTGGACAACGATTTGATCCGCCAGCTGGTGCAGCGCGCCGGCGGCAAACAGGGCGGCATCGTCAGCCCCAAGGGCCCGGCCGGCTCCATGATCCTGTTCCACTCCTGCCTGGTGCATGCCTCGGGCAGCAACCTGTCGCCCTTCAACCGCGTCAGCGTCTACCTGAGCCTGTGCGCGGTCAGCAACCACATCCGCCGCCACAAGCGCCCCGAATACATCGCACACCGCGACTTCACGGCTATCGAATGCCTGCCGGACGACTGCCTGCTGACGAACTACCCGGTCGAGCTGCCCTGGAAAGACGGCGTGCCGGCGACCGCGCTGCAGACCTCAATGGAAGAAATCGTGCCGGAGCGCAAAGCCGCCTGAACCTGCGTCCCCGTTCGCCCTGAGCCCGTCGAAGGGCTTCTTCAACACGCGGGCAGGCTTCGACAAGCTCAGCCCGAACGGATCTCTCAAATGAATTTGTACACAAAACTCCAGCAACGCGCGTCCGACAACAACCCGATCCGCATCGGCCTGATAGGCGCCGGCAAGTTCGGCTCCATGTACCTCGCGCAGATCCCGAAAACGCCGGGTGTGCACCTGGTGGCCATCGCCGACCTGTCACCTGCGGCGGCCCGCACCAACCTCGCGCGTGTTGGGTGGAATCCGGCCTTGACCCAGGCGGAATCAGCGCAAGCAGCTATCAAAACAGGAGCAACCTGGATCACCGACGACTGGAATGCGGTGGTCACCCATCCGCAGATCGACATCATCGTCGAGTGCACCGGCAACCCGGTGGCGGCGGTCGAACACTGCCTGCAGGCGTTTGCGCATGGCAAACATGTGGTCAACGTCACGGTCGAGGCCGACGCCTTTTGCGGCCCGCTGCTGGCGCGCAAGGCGGCCGAAGCCGGTGTGGTGTATTCACTGGCTTTCGGCGACCAGCCGGCGCTGATCTGCGACCTGGTGGACTGGGCCCGCACCTGCGGTTTCCCGGTGGTGGCGGCGGGCCGTGGCCACAAGTGGCTGCCGCATTTCTCCGAATCGACGCCGGAAACCGTCTGGGGCAACTACGGCCTGACGCCGGAACAGGCCGAGCGCGGCGGCCTCAACCCCAAGATGTTCAACAGTTTCCTCGACGGCTCCAAACCGTCGATCGAATCGACGGCAGTCGCCAACGCCACCGGCCTGACGGTGCCCAGCAACGGCCTGCTGTACCCGCCGGCCAGTGTCGAGGACATTCCTTACGTGACCCGTCCGATCTCCGATGGCGGCGTGCTCGAACGCAAGGGCATGGTGGAAGTCATCTCCTCGCTGGAAGCCAACGGCCGCAAGATCCCCTACGACATCCGCATGGGTGTGTGGGTCACGGTCGAGGCCGAGACCGACTACATCAAGAACTGCTTCGAGGAATACAACGCCCACACCGACCCGAGCGGGCGTTATTTCACGCTCTACAAGCGCTGGCACCTGATCGGCCTGGAAGTCGGCGTGTCGGTGGCCAGCGTGGCCCTGCGCGGAGAACCGACCGGCGTGGCGACCACTTGGGGCGCCGACGTCGTGGCCACCGCCAAGCGCGACCTGAAACCCGGTGACATGCTGGACGGTGAAGGCGGCTATACGGTCTGGGGCAAGCTGCTGCCGGCCGACACCTCGGTGAAGATGGGCGGCCTGCCGCTGGGCCTGGCGCACAACGTCAAGGTGGTGCGCGCGGTGAAAAAGGGCCAGAGCCTGAGCTGGGCCGATGTGGCCATGGACACCTCCACCCCGGCGTACAAGGTGCGCAGCGAGATGGAGCGCATGTTCGCTCCGGCCATGAAGAAAGCTGCCTGACAGCTTTTGCCCTGCTGCGTGCCGCATGATGGAGCGCAGTTTTTCCCGGACACCCATGAGCACCCCCGACACAAACAACCCTTCCCCGCGTCTCGCATTTCTCGGCACAGGCAGCATGGGGCTTCCCATGGCCAGGCGGCTCTGCGAAGCCGGTTTTTCACTGCAGGTATGGAACCGCACACCGGCCAAGGCCGCCCCGCTGGCGGCGCTGGGCGCAGTAGTGCACGGCCTGGCCGCAGCCGCGGTGAAAGACGCCGACATCGTGGTCGGCATGCTGGAAAACGGCGCGGTGGTGGAAGACGTGCTGTTTGCACAGGATGTTGCCGCTGCGATGAAACCCGGCGCGCTGTTCATCGACATGGCCTCGATCAAGCCGCGTGAGGCGCGCGACCATGCGGCGCGCTTGGGCGCCATGGGCATGGCCCACATCGACGCGCCGGTTTCGGGCGGCACCGGCGGCGCCGAGCAGGGCACGCTGGTCATCATGGCCGGCGGCAAGGAGGCGGAATTTCAACGCGCCCTGCCCGTCCTGCGCATCTTCGGGCGCGCCACCCATGTGGGCTCCCACGGCGCGGGCCAGCTCACCAAACTCGCCAACCAGATGATTGTCGGCATCACCATAGGCGCGGTGGCCGAGGCTTTATTGTTTGCGACCCGGGGCGGCGCCGACATGGCCAAGGTCCGCGAGGCGATCACGGGGGGCTTTGCCGACAGCCGCATCCTGCAGGTGCATGGCCAGCGCATGGTGGAGCGCGACTTCGCGCCGCGCGCACGCATGGCGATCCAGCTCAAGGACATGCGCAATGCACTCGCCACCGCCGAAGAAATCGGCTTCGACGCGCCGGTAACCCGGCTGTTCGAACAGTTGTATGCCGAGGGCATCAGCCATGGCCTCAGCGACCTCGATCACTCGGGCCTGTTTGTCGAACTGGCCAGCCGCAACGGCATGGACTAAGACACTAACCCCCCATGAAAAAAGCCCGCAAGCTGCGGGCTTTTTTGTGGCCGGAACGAATCAACGTGCGGGGCGGGTCGGACGCTTGTGGGCGTCACGCGGCACAAACACCTTGCCGGCAGGCTTGGCGAAGGCCGGTTTGCGGTCGGCGAAATCACCGCGGGGGGCAGATGCAAAACCTTCCGAACGGCCACCGCCAAAACCACCGCGATCATCGCGCTGGGCGAAACCGCCGCTGTTGCCGTTGCCGCCGCCGAAGCCGCGGTCATTGAAGCCGGAACGGTCTGCGTAGTTGTTGCCCTGGGGCGCCGGACGGCCCTGGAACGGCGCACCGCCCCGGTCGTCACGGTTGCCGCCAAAACCACCGCGGTCACCGCCGCGATCGCCAAAGGCAGGCTTCTTGCCGGCATAGCCGCCGCCGGCGCCGCCACCGAAACCACCGGAAGGCGCACGGTCATTGCTGAAACGGCCACCACCACCGCCGCCGAAACTGCGGGGACCGCGGTCACCGCCGAAATTGCCGCGCGGACGCTCCGAGGTCGGGGCAAAACGCTGCTGCGGCTCAAGGCCGGCGATCACGCTGGGCTTGAGGTTTTGCTGGGTGTAGTGCTCGATATCCTGGATCTTGCGGCGGTCGCGGAACTCGGCGATGGTGATCGCCTTGCCTTCGCGGCCGGCACGGCCGGTGCGGCCGATGCGGTGCACATAGTCTTCGGCTTTCATCGGCAGGCCGTAGTTGATCACGTGGGTGATGCTGGGCACGTCCAGGCCGCGGGCGGCGACGTCGGTGGCCACCAGGATTTGCACCCGGCCGTCACGGAACGCCATCAGGCGGCGGTTGCGCAGGCCCTGGCCGAGGGCGCCATGCAGCGCCACGGCGCTGAAGCCTTCCTGTACCAGGTCGTTGGCCAGGCCGTCACATTCCACCTGGGTGCAGGCGAACACGATGGACTGGTTCATGGTGGTGTCGCGCAGCGAATGGTCCAGCAGCTTGCGCTTGTGGGCCATGTTGTCGGCCCACAGCAGCGACTGCGTGATCGACGCGTGTTTTTCATGCGGCGAGTCGATTTCCACACGCTGCGGCTGGCGCATCACGCGCGTGGCCAGTTGCATGATGCGCGGCGCAAACGTGGCGCTGAACATCATGGTCTGCTTGCGCTCGATGGTGAGCTGGTTGACTTCGGTCAGGTCGTCGGCAAAGCCGAGGTCCAGCATGCGGTCGGCTTCGTCGACCACGAGGAACTGCACCTGGTCGAGCTTGATCTGCATGCTGCGCTGCAGGTCCAGCAGGCGGCCGGGCGTGGCCACCACGAGGTCGGCGTTTTGCAGCTTGGCAATTTGCAGCTGGTAAGGAATGCCGCCCACCACGTTGGCGATGCGCAGGCCGCGGCAATGGCGCACCAGGTCGATCGCGTCGGCGCAGACCTGCTGGGCCAGCTCGCGGGTCGGGCACAGGATCAGGGCGCCGGGTGTGGCAGCCTTGAAATTGCGCGCGTTGGTCGGGTCCTTGCGCTTGGGTTTTTTCAGCGGCGGCTCGCCACGGGCGACGGCTTCGGCGCTCAGGCGTTCAAATTCGGCGCGTTCAGTGCGCTCGGCTTCTTCCTGCTGCTTGAGCAGGGTGTGCAGCACGGGCAACAGGAAAGCCGCGGTCTTGCCGCTGCCGGTCTGGCTGGAAACCAGCAAGTCGGTGAATTTGGCTTTGGGGTCGGCCTTGACGTCCTGGTCCAGCGCCTGCATGGCCTTGGGGATGGTGGCCATCTGCACGGCGGTCGGCTGGGTGAAACCCATGTCGGCCACGGCTTGCAGCAGTTCGCGGGCCAGGCCCAGTTTCACGAAACCGTTGGGTTCCGGGGCAATCGCGTCCAGCGAAGTTTCGCCAGCGGCAGGCGCGTCGGAAACATCAGCCAGCACATGGATGTCGCTGTCGGAAATGATGTCGTTCATCGTGTCGGTAGTTGCTTCGGCCAAAGAATCGCCGCGAGCCTCAAAAGAGTCAGTCATGTTTTTTCTCACTAAACACCTGTCCGCGCTGCCACCTTGTGGTGTGGGCGGGCGAACAGGAAACTAGCACCTGCCGCGTAGCGGAAGGCTTCGTTCATGGTTAATAAAACATCAACCATCAAACGAATATTTCGGTTCTGGCGACTTCCGGAAAAACCGGTGCCTGAAGCGATGGCTCTGTTGGTAGAGCCCAAAAGTGTGAGGTAGATGTACAAAGGCGGTGCACCCCTGTGCATCCATCAAGCCTATGATTATGCCACGGTTTGCGGGTTTCTACCAGTCCCCGCTGCACCAAAGACCCTGCCGGGCGCCGGACCGGCCTGGCCATGCACCGCATCCGCTCCTTTTTTGATAGCTGCTTGCGCCCGCCACACAAGGGATGCAGGCCCAAATCACTTCAAAAAGTGGGTCCGGTAATATTCCAGCTCGTCGATCGATTCGTGCACATCGGCGAGCGCCGTGTGGCTTTGCTGCTTCTTGAAAGCGCTGTAGACCTCGGGCCGCCAGCGTTTGGCCAGCTCCTTGAAGGTGCTGACATCGATGTTGCGGTAGTGGAAAAACGCCTCCAGCTTGGGCATGTACTTGACGAGAAAGCGCCGGTCCTGGCCGATGGTGTTGCCGCACATCGGCGACGTGCCCCTGGGCAGGTACTTCGCCAGAAAAGCCAGCAACTCCTTTTCGGCGTCCGCCTCGGTCACCGAGCTGGCCTTGACCTTGGCGATCAGCCCGCTGCGGCCGTGTGTGCCCTTGTTCCAGGCGTCCATCTGGTCCAGCAACTCGTCGGGCTGGTGGATCACCAGCACCGGGCCCTCGATACGTGGCGTCAGTTGCGGTCCGGTCACCACCACGGCGACCTCGATGATGCGCTCCTTGTCCGGGTCCAGCCCGGTCATCTCACAGTCGAGCCAGACCAGGTTCTGGTCGGATTTTTTAAGCAGGGGTTCTGTGTCAGCCATCTTGCGATTCTCGCTGATCGCCTAAACTGCCACCCATGACCGACCCTTCCTTGCTCTTGACCCTGCTGTTTTCGGCCGCTCTGGTGCTGGGCCTGCTGACCAGGTTCTACCTCGCATCGCGGCAGATCCGCCATGTGGCGCGCCATCGCGCGGCCGTCCCTGCCGCATTTGCTGCCACCATCACGCTGGCCTCGCACCAGAAGGCCGCCGACTACACCATCACCAAGGCGCGTTTCGGGCTGCTGGAGCTGGCCTGGGGCGCTGCTGTCTTGCTGGGCTGGACGCTGCTAGGCGGCATCGATGGATTGAACCAGGCGCTGGCCGGCTCCGGCCTGGCCGCTTACGGCAGCCTGGTGCCGCAACTGGCGCTGCTGGCCGTCTTCGGCCTGGTGAGCGGCCTGCTGGACCTGCCCTTCACCCTGTACAGCACCTTCCGCATCGAGGAGCGTTTTGGCTTCAACAAGATGACGTTCAAGCTGTGGCTGGGAGACCTGCTCAAGTCCACGCTGGTCGGCGTGCTGGTCGGCATGCCCATCGTGGCGCTGATCCTCTGGCTGATGGGCAGCACCGGCACCTGGTGGTGGCTGTGGGCCTGGGGCGCCTGGATGGTGTTCAACCTGCTGGTTCTGGTGCTCTACCCCACGGTGATCGCGCCGCTGTTCAACAAGTTCCAGCCGCTGGAAGACGAAACCCTGAAGGCCCGCGTGACCGCACTGATGCAGCGCTGCGGCTTCGCGGCCAAGGGCTTGTTCGTGATGGACGGCAGCAAACGCTCGGCCCATGCCAACGCCTACTTCACCGGTTTCGGGGCGTCCAAACGCGTGGTGTTTTACGACACCCTGCTCAAGCAGCTCAATCCCGATGAGGTCGATGCGGTGCTGGCCCATGAACTCGGGCATTTCAAGCATAAACACATCATCAAGCGCATTGTCTCGATGTTTGCCATGAGCCTGGCGGGCTTTGCGCTGCTCGGCTGGCTGTCCACACAGGTCTGGTTTTATACCGGTCTGGGGGTGCGACCCAACATGAGCGGCAGCAACGATGCGCTGGCACTGCTGCTGTTCCTGCTGACGGTGCCGGTGTTCAGCTTCTTCATCTCACCGATCTTTGCATTGTTCTCGCGCAAGCACGAGTTCGAAGCCGACGCCTACGCGATCGCGCAGACCAACGGCAGGCACTTGCAAAGCGCGTTGCTCAAGCTCTACCAGGACAACGCCAGCACGCTGACGCCCGACCCGCTGTTCGTCAAGTTTTACTATTCACACCCGCCGGCCTCGGAGCGGCTGGCGCGCCTGGGTGGCAGCACCGGAGCCTCCGCATGAACCCCGTCCACCAGAACCGCCGCGCCCTGAGCGCCACCGAAATCGTGACCCAGCTCAGCCAGCTCAACGGCGAGCAGGCGCTGGGCTGGCGGCTGATCGACGGCTCGCTCGAGAAGACCTACGGCTTCAAAAACTACTACGAGACCATCGCCTTCGTGAATGCCGTGGCCTTCATCGCCAACGCCGAGGACCACCACCCCGACCTGGCACTGAGCTACAACAAATGCACGGTGCGTTTCAACACGCATGAGGTGCAGGGCATATCAGTCAGCGACTTTTTCTGCGCGTCGAAGGTCGACGCCCTGGTGGCTTGACCACTGTTTCTTCCGCCGGAACCCTGCCCGGCCTGGTGGTCGCCGGATTCGGCCGGCATTGCCTGGTGGAGACGCCGGACGGCCAGCGCCTGATCTGCCACCCGCGCGGCAAGAAGAGCCAGGCCGTGGTCGGCGACCGTGTCCAGTGGCTGCCCTCGCAGGACGAAGGCACGGTCGAGAAGGTCGAGCAACGCAGCAACCTGTTTTACCGGCAGGACGAGATGCGCACCAAGTCGTTTGCGGCCAACCTCGACCAGGTGCTGATCCTGATCGCAGCCGAACCCGAATTTTCGGAAAGCCAGCTCACGCGCGCGCTGATCGCCGCCGAGGCCGAACGCATCACGCCCGTGATCGCGCTGAACAAAAGCGACCTGGCCGAACCGTTTGGCCGCGCCTGGACCAAACTCGCGCCCTATCGCGCCATGGGCTACCAGGTGCTCCCGCTGGCGATCAAGCCCAAGACCGATACGCCGGTGGCCAACGATGCACAGTACCAGCAGTTGCTGGCGCTGCTGCGCGGCAAAAAAACCCTGGTGCTGGGTCCGTCGGGCGCCGGCAAAAGCAGCCTGACCAATTTGCTGGTGCCCAACGCACAGGTGCTGACCGCAGAAATATCGCAGGCGCTCAACTCGGGCAAACACACGACCACCAGCACCACGCTGTACTGGATCGATGCCGAACGCAGCAGCGCCCTGATCGATTCGCCGGGCTTCCAGGAATTCGGCCTGCATCACATTGATCCCATGCACCTGGCCAACTACATGCCGGACCTCAAGGTGCATGCGCAGGACTGCAAGTTCTACAACTGCACCCATCTGCACGAACCCGGATGTGGTGTGATTTCTCAAGTAAAAACAGGCGCCAGCCCCGACGGGATAAGCGCAAGCCGCTATCGTTTGTATAGCGAACTGTTCGCCGAGCTGTCGCAGCCCGCGCGTTACTGAGCCGCGTTCAGCCCAGCAGGCGGGCGAGGGTCAGCAGCGCCAGCAGCACCATCCAGAGCACCACCGAGCGCCAGACCAGGCCCACAATGCTGCGCAGGTGCGCCACCTGGGGCTCACGACCGGGCGTGCTTTCCGGGAGCTCCGGCGCAGCCTGATCCGGGCCGTTGGCCTGGAAGCCCTGCGAGGCGTCCGGCGCGAACACGGCCCTGAGCGCCTCGCCGCCCAGGCGCACATTGACTGCGCCCGACGTCGCCGCCAGGATCACGCCGTCGTTGTGGTTCTCCGGGCCGGCCGGCTGGCGCTGCGCATAGTTGCGCCAACCGTCGATGGCATCCTCGAAGCTGCCGACCACCGCAAAGCCCAGCGACGTCAGACGCGCAGGCACATAGTCGATCACATGCCAGGCCCGCGCGGCCGTTCCCTGCAGCGCCGGGCTGGCGCCCTCACCCGTCGAGCGGCTCTTGTGCGCCCAGTAACGGGACACAAACTCGCTCAGGCGGTACAGCACCGCACCTGCGGGGCCCAGGCCCAGCGCGGCCAGCACCGAGAACCAGGCCAGCACGCCAAACACATGGCGGTGCGCCGCAAGCACCGAATATTCGATCACATGGCGGACGATTTCGCTGCGCGGCAGTTCACTGGCATCGACCTGGCGCCACTGCGCCAGCAATTCACGTGCAGCGACCTCATCGCCGTCGTCGAGCGCGTCGCGGATGTCGGTGAAATAGTGGCTGAACTGGCGAAAGCCCAGCGTGACGTAGAGGACGGCCACGCTCCACACAAAGGCCAGCGCCACATTGATACTCCAGAGCAGCCAATGGACGGCCAGCGTCAGCAGCGCGGGGGCCAGCACCGCCGTGCCCCAGGCCACCCAGCCGTGTACCGGCTTGCCGGCGTCCAGGCTGCGGCTGGCCCAGCGCGCCCAGCGGCGCAAATTCGCGTGAATAACGTTGCCGCGGGCCAGCGGGCGGGCCTGTTCAATGATGAGCGCGAACAAAACGGCAAAAAAACTCATGGCTCTTCAATAAATCCATTTTCCGGGCGAATTGCGTCGTTGCGCGGTGCTCGCCATCCTCATGCACCCAAGTGCATTGCGGCGGCTAGAGCTCCGTGCGCCTGGTACTTCATCCCGAAATTCTGAATTTCTGGAAGTGCCCTGCTGGCAAATCATAACTGCCTGTGTGACACGAGTTTTCAGCGGGGGCCACGGGACTGGCTTTGCCAGACCGCAGGCGCCGCCCCCTTGAGGGGAAACAGGCTACACGCAATGAGCCTGGACGGGGGTGGGCGCAATTCTAGGCACTCAAGAAGCGGTAGAGATTACGCAGCATCCCCGCGGTGGCGCCCCAGATGTAGCGCTCCTTGCTGTCACGGCTGTCCACCGGCCCGGTGTAGGGCATGGACAGCCACTGGCGGACGTCGCCCTCGAACTCGAACTCGTGGCGCTGGTGATTCGCGGGGTTCATCAGGTGCTGCAAGGGCACTTCGAAGATGTCAGCGACTTCGGCAGGGTTGGGCTGCAGGGCAAAACCCGGCTGCACCAGCGCCACCACCGGCGTGATGATGAACGCTGTGCCGGTGACATAGGTCGGAAGGATTCCCAGCACCTCGACATGGTCGCGGGTCAGCCCGATCTCCTCATGCGCCTCGCGCAGCGCGGTGTCCACCGCGTCATGATCGGTCTGATCGGTCCTGCCACCCGGGAAGGCGACCTGGCCCGAGTGGGTGGACATGTTGCCGGCCCGCTCGGTCAACAGCAGCGTGAGTTCATCACGCATGACCAGCGCAATGAGCACCGCTGCCAGGGCCGGTTCACGGTTGGAGAATTTTTTCTCGACGCTATGCTCCGGGGCCCACACCGGCGGATGCCGGAAACGCTGGCGCAGGGCAGATGGCGTGAGGTCGCCAGCAGGCACGCCGGACAGATGTGTGTCCACCCCGATGACCGGGATGGTCCGGGGATCGAAGGTCGGCAGGGGTTTGGTGAAGCTCATGCGAAGCACAGCGTAGCAGGCAAAAAAAAGCCGCTCCCGGGAGCGGCTTTTTCAGGGTCCAAGCCGCTTTATGCAGCCTTGGCGCCGAGTTTTTCCTTGATACGTGCCGACTTGCCGCTGCGATCACGCAGGTAGTACAGCTTGGCACGACGCACATCACCGCGGCGCTTGACTTCGATCTTGGCGATCAGCGGGCTGTAGACCTGAAAGGTCCGCTCGACGCCTTCACCATTGGAGATCTTGCGCACGATGAAGCTGGAGTTCAGGCCGCGGTTGCGCTTGGCAATCACAACGCCTTCGAAAGCCTGCACACGCTTGCGGGTACCTTCAACCACATTGACGCTGACGATCACGGTGTCGCCGGGGGCATACACGGGAATGGTCTTGTTCAAGCGGGCAATTTCTTCCTGCTCAAGGGTCTGGATCAGATTCATGATTTATTCCATCTATCTTTTTCGTTCATACACGCGCTGCACTAAAGACCGCAAATCCAGGGAACGCTCACAAGGAGGATCAACATGGTTGCAGTGGCCGCCAGAGGACCGAAAAGCCCACGATTATAGCAATTTATGGCTGTTGGGACGATTTTGCCGTCAGGCGGTGCAGAAAGGCCTCGTCCGCAGCCGTCAGACTGCCCGCCTGGCGCGCTGCGTCCAGCAGGTCCGGCCGGTGCTGCCGGGTCAGGGCCAGCCGCTGTTCGCGCCGCCAGCCGTCGATGTGGGCGTGGTTTCCAGACAACAGCGTGTCCGGCACGCCCTGCCCGCGCCAGATCTCCGGCCGCGTGTAGTGCGGGCAATCGAGCAAACCGTCCAGCGCCGGGTTGAAGCTGTCGAACTGGTGGCTGCCTTCGTCATTGAGCACGCCCGGCTGCAGGCGCGCCACCGCGTCCAGCAGGGCCATGGCAGGGATTTCGCCGCCGGACAACACGAAGTCGCCCAGGCTGATCTGCTGATCCACATACCTGTCGATAAAACGCTGGTCCAGGCCTTCATAACGCCCGCAGACAAGCACCGCACCGCTGCTCACCGACCAGGCGGCCACGCTGCTGTGGTCCAGCGCACGGCCTATGGGCGAAAACAACACCACGGGCGCACGCGATCCCTCTGGCTCGGCCCGATCCGCCCGGATGGCTTCGAGGCAGCGCGCCAGCGGCTCTGCCATCATCACCATGCCGGGTCCACCGCCGAAGGAGCGGTCATCCACGCGGCGGTAGTTGCCCTCGGCAAATTCACGCGGGTTCCACAGCTTCACCTCGACCGCACCGGATTCGTAAGCGCGGCGCGTCACGCCGCTGGTCAACAAGGGCGCAAAAAGCTCGGGAAACAGGGTGATGACGTCAAAACGCATGGTTGTTATTTTGCGCTGACCGACGAGAACAGTGGCAAGGCCTCAATAGTCCGGCTGCCAGTCCACCGTGATGGTTTTTGCCGGGAGGTCCACGCCGTCGACATAGGCAGCGACAAAAGGAATCATGCGCTCCAGGGTCTGCTCACCCTCGGTGTACTCGACACACAGTACCGAATTCGGTCCGGTCGCCATCAGGTCGCGCACGCAGCCCAGGGCAACACCTTCCCGGTTGACGACATTCAACCCCAGCAGGTCTACCCAGTAATACTCGTCCTTGCCAGCTTTCGGAAAGCTGCTGCGCGGCACAAAAATGCGCGCGCCGCGCAGGGCCTCGGCCGGCGTACGGTCGTCGATGCCCTCGAACTTGGCCACCATCGAACCGGAATGGACCTTGGACTCCGTGACCGGCAGGATGACCGTGCCGGAAAACGCGTCGAAGCCGGGACGGTGTTTGGCCTCGGGCGGCTGGAGAAACCAGCGGCCGGAAGAAAAAAGCGCCTCGGAAGAGGCGCTGTGCGGCAGGATTTTGACCCAGCCCTTGACGCCCCAGGCGTCAAGAATGCGCCCGACTTCGATGGCGTCGTCGGGGAGACCCGACGACTCTAAGCCCGGAAGCATCTGGCGACCGGGGAAATCAGGCGGCTTTGGGGGCTGCGGCAGCGCCCTGCTTGACCAGGCGTTCCACGGTCGGGGACGCTTGTGCGCCCACGCCGAGCCAGTGGGTCAGGCGGTCCTGCTGGATACGCAGGCCTTCTTCGCCACCTTTGGCGATCGGGTTGTAAAAACCGATGCGCTCGATGAAACGGCCATCGCGGCGGACGCGTTTGTCAGCCACGACGATGTTGAAAAAAGGACGGTGTTTAGAACCGCCGCGCGAGAGTCGAATGACGACCATGATTTATCCTTCGGGTGGCGGGGTGAAAAATATCACCCCAAAATGTTCCTGCAGCGATTGAGACACACGACATGGCACCCGGCCAGCGAAATGCTGCAAAGCCGCAGATTATAACCCGCGCCCCGCCATTTCCCGTCAACCCGCCCCCCGGCCTTCTTTTTGAGCCCTGCCATGCCACTGATACGCCCCAGCCGCGAGGAAGACCTCCCCGCCATTACCGCCATCTACGCCCACCACGTGCTGCACGGCACCGGCACCTTCGAAACCGAGGCCCCCAGTGCGGCCGACATGGGGGCGCGCCGCGCCGACGTGTTGTCCAAGGGGCTGCCCTACCTGGTCGCCGAGGATGCCGGTAGCGTGGTCGGTTTTGCCTACGGCAACTGGTTCAAACCCCGGCCGGCCTACCGCTATTCGGTCGAGGACTCGATCTACCTGGCGCCCGACGCGGGCGGCAAAGGCCTGGGCCGCGCCCTGTTGTCGGAGCTGCTGGCGCGCTGCGAGAGCGCGGGCATCCGCAAGATCATGGCCATCATCGGCGACTCGGCCAATGCCGGATCGGTCGGGCTGCATCGCGCACTCGGCTTCACGCAGGTCGGCATCGTCGAGTCCTGCGGATGGAAGTTCGGCGCGTGGCGTGATATCGTGATCATGCAAAAAACACTGGGCGCCGGCGACACCTTGCCGCCCGCCGGCTTCACAGAAGCGCCGCCCTCCTCCTCCCCCTCCTGACGGAATTCATGAAAACCAAGAACAAGACCCTGGCCGCCTGGCTGGCCCTGGCTGGCGGCCAACTGGGCATCCATCGCCTTTACCTGTACGGCGTGGGCGACATGCTGGCCTGGCTGCACCCGATCGCTGCCGCCCTGGGCTGGTGGGGCATAGAGCGGGTGCGCATGTACGGCCAGGACGACCAGCTCGCCTGGGCGCTGATACCGCTGCTGGGTTTTACCCTGGCCGGCACAGCGCTGACGGCGATTTATTACGGCCTGATGGCACCCGAAAAATGGAACCACCGGCACAACCCGGCTGCAGCGCCGGACGCCGCGCCGGGCCGGACCAACTGGCTGACCATGGGCGCGATCGTGTTTGCGCTGCTGTTCGGCACCATCGCACTGATGTCCAGCATCGTGTTCAGCTTCCAGCGATACTTTGAGTACCAGGTCGAGGAAGCGCGCAAGATCAGCCAGCCAAAATAGCGCCTCCGCGCTGCCTGAAAAGAGACACCTGCCGAGCGCTGCCTGTGATCCGTTCGTTCTGAGCCTGTCGAAGGATGCGCCCGAGGGCACTCAGAACAGCTGCAGGCTGACCCAGTAGGCAATCGCTGCGACAAAGGCCGAGGCCGGGATGGTGAAGATCCAGGCCCAGACAATGTTGCCCGCCACGCCCCAGCGGACGGCCGAAGCGCGCTGGGTGGAACCCACCCCGACGATGGCGCCGGTGATGGTGTGGGTGGTTGACACCGGGATCCCAAGTCCGGTCGCCAGGAACAGCGTCAGTGCACCGCCGGTCTCGGCGCAAAACCCGCCCACGGGTTTGAGCTTGGTGATTTTCTGGCCCATGGTCTTGACGATGCGCCAGCCACCGAACATCGTGCCCACGGCAATCGCCACATAACAACTGACGATGGTCCAGGTCGGCGGGGAGGCGTCGCTGGCCGAGGCGTAACCCGTGGCGATCAGCAGCATCCAGATGATGCCAATGGTTTTTTGCGCATCGTTGCCGCCGTGACCCAGGCTGTAGGCACCGGCCGACACCAGCTGCATGCGCCGGAACCAGCGGTCCACACGGGACGGCGTGGCCCGGCGAAAGCCCCAGGCCACCACCACCATCATCAGCGAGCCGAGCAGAAAGCCCAGCAGTGGCGAGACGAAAATAAAGGCCACGGTTTTCAGGATGCCGCCGGCGACCAGCGCGCCGGCGCCGGACTTGGCCATCACCGCCCCGACAATCCCGCCGATCAGCGCGTGGGACGAGCTGCTGGGAATGCCGTAGTACCAGGTCAACAGGTTCCAGGTAATCGCGCCTATCAGCGCGCCGAACACCACATGGGTGTCGACGATCCCCGGCTGGACAATGCCCTTGCCCACGGTGGCGGCCACGCTCAGGTGAAAAATGAAGATCGCAACAAAGTTGAAAAACGCGGCAAACAACACCGCCTGGCCGGGTTTGAGCACGCCGGTGGACACCACGGTGGCAATCGAGTTGGCCGCATCGTGGAAGCCGTTCATGAAGTCGAAGGCGATCGCCAGGAACACCAGCAAAGCCACGACCCAAAAGGCAGTTTGGACGGTTTCCATGGTCCCGTCCGCTCAGGAGTTCTCGAGGACGATGCCCTCAATCACGTTGGCCACGTCTTCGCACTTGTCGGTGATGGTCTCGAGCAACTCGTAGATCGCCTTGAGCTTGATGACCTCGCGCACATCGGGCTCCTCGCGGAACAGCTTGCTCATCGCCGAGCGCATCACCCGGTCGGCGTCCGACTCCAGCTTGTCGATTTCCTCGCAGGTCTTGAGCGCCGCCTCGGCCGTGGCCGCGTCGCTCAGCTTGTCGATCAAGGCCACCGCATCCTTCAGCCGCTCGCAGCACCGGACGCTGAGGTCGGTCAGGCGCACGATCTCGTCGGTCATGTGGTGCACGTCGTACAGGGCCATGGTTTCCGCCGAGTCCTGGATCAGGTCGGCCACATCGTCCATGGTGTTGATCAGCGAATGGATCTGCTCGCGGTCTATCGGGGTGATGAAGGTCTTGTGCAGCATGCGGTTCACCTCATGGGTGATCCGGTCCGCGGCGCGCTCGGCATTGTCGACCTCGCGGTTGTAGCTTTCCCGCTTTTCGATGTCACTGTAGTTGGCAACCAGGTTGGAGAAAGCGCGGGCGGCCTCGACGATGCGGTCGGCATGCTGGTTGAACAGCTCAAAAAAATTGCCTTCACGCGGCAGCAGCTTGCCAAACAGCATTTTCGACTCCTGGAAATTTGTGTCAATTTGATGACATATTTGTGACTTCCGGGAGTTTAACCGCGTGGATGTGGCGCCCCGCGGCCGCTCACCGCGCGCAGCTCCTGCAGCTTGGGGGATACCGGGGGCAACAGACTTCCAGGGGAATCAGGACGAGCGGAAGATGAAATACACCGCCCCCACCATGCACAGCGCCGCCCACAGGTAGTCGAGCTTGAGCGGCTCGTTGAGGTAGAACACCGCAAACGGCACGAACACCGTCAGGGTGATCACCTCCTGCATGATCTTGAGCTGCCCGACGCTGTACAGCGTGAAGCCGATGCGGTTGCCCGGCACCTGCAGCAGGTACTCGAACAGCGCGATGCCCCAGCTGATCAGTGCCGCGATATACCAGGGCGAGGTCGCCAGGTTTTTCAGGTGGCCGTACCACGCAAAGGTCATGAAGACGTTCGACAGCAGCAGCAGGCCGATGGTCTGCGCGGAAACGGGAAGGGATTGCAGAAACTGCATGGGCACTCCAAAGGCAACAGTCAACCAGCGGCACCCGCCTCGGCAGCGTGCCCGGAAAAACACCGAATTTCAAGACTTATCGGCCTGCAGCCCATATCCGGCAAGCGTATGAAGCTATAAAAACAATAGCTAAAACGATGCCGTCCTGGGGGGCCAGTGACGCAAAATCCGGCAAATGCATGCGGCGATTATCTGCCGCCGGCAGGGTCCGTCGCGTCAGGCCCGCGCGATCCAGCGCTGCTGGGCAGCCAGCTTTTCGACATCGCGCCAGCTTGCGCACTGCCCGGCCATCTGCGGCCAGATCCGCAGCAACAGCTCGCATTCGGCCAGCGTGTCGGCAGCGGCCTGGTGCCGATTGGCACAGACGATGCCGAAGTGCGCCATCCACTCATCCAGCGCGCGCGCCCTGACCTTCTCGTGGGTGACCGCGCACAGCTGCTCGATGTCGACCCAGCGGTTCGGCAGGGGCGTTGCCAGATGCGCCTGCACAAAGCGGCCGATCATGGCCTGGTCAAAAGGGGCATGAAAGGCCAGCAGCGGCGAGTGGCCGGCGAAACTGGCAAAGGCGCGCAAGCCGTCCGCCATCGGTTCGCCCTCGCGCTGGCGCTGCAGGCCGATGCCATGCAGCAGGATGTTGTCCTTGGCGCTGGCCACCTCCGACTGGCGCAGCACCACCTCGAAGCTGTCGCCCGGCATGATGCTCAGGCGCCGCGCGTCCCAGTCCACATGAACCGCAATCGCGGCAATCGCCAGCAACTGGTCGCGCTGCGGGTCCAGCCCGCTGGTCTCGACGTCCAGCACCACCCAGCGCGCCTCGTCCACCGCCGCCGCCGCGCCCAGCCAGCCGCGCAGCCGGTCGCCCCAGCTCATCGCTCGTAATCCAGTTGCAGGCGTTGCTGCAGCGAACGGGCCACGCGAAAGGACTCGCGCAGAATGCGCCGGTCGATGTCGTTCAGGCGCGCCACCTCGAGGTGGTTCGGGTGGCCCGCCGGCGCCGTGCCCTCGAGCTGGATGCGCAGCCGCAGCGTCTGCAGGAACTCGAAGCCGCTGACCCAGGCCTGGTACTCGGGCGCGGCCAGGCCAAGCCGCGGGCCGACCGCCTCCAGCCGCTCGCGCGTATTGGTGACGGTGATGCCGTGGCTCAGCGAATAAATCCGCGCCACGTCGACAAAAATCGCCGCACCCTGGAGCTTGAGGTCGATCAGGCCCACGTCGTCGACGGCGATGCTGCCGGTCCAGTTCAGCGGCGCGCTGTGGATCAGCGCATTGAGCGCCAGTTGCTTGATGAAGCGCGGTGCGCGGCGCGCCGCCTCGCTGACCTCGCGGCGCAGGCTGTCTGCCAGGTCTTCGTTGCCGGCCAGCGCGCGGAAGTCGAAGTAGATGCTGGCATGCAGCAGGTCCTGCGGCGCGCCGTGTTCGATCCAGTGGGCAAAACGCTCGCGCCACTGGCGCAGCGTCATGCAGCAGGACGGCTCGCCGGCCATGATCCCGCCGCGGCACAACGGGTAGCCACACGCGTCCAGCGCCAGGTTGACGTCGTGGGCGAATCGCAGCGCAGCCTCACGCTGGGCCGGCGTGCTGTCATCCGGCAGGATCAGCGCATTGTCCTGGTCCGTGGCAATCGTCTGCTCGCTGCGCCCTTCGGAGCCCAGCGCCAGCCAGCAGATACGCGTCAGGTCGATGCCATGCTCTTGCGCCTTGATCTCCAGCAGGCGCGCCGTCAGCACGTCGTTGAGGTGGCTGATCAGCGCGGTGAGCTGGCGCGCATGCACACCCTGGCCCAGCAGGCTGTGCGCAAAGCGGCGGATGTCCTGCGCCACCATCTTGAGCGTGTCCACGTCGGCCGCCGAACGGATGGACGTGCTTACCTGCTTGAGGCTCAGGCGCTGCATCGCGAACAGGTCGCGCTCGGACACCACGCCGACGGCCGCGCCGCCACGCGTGACAGGCACGTGGCGAATGCCGTGTTTGCTCATCAGCAGGGCCGCGTCCAAGGCCGTGTGTTCGTGGCTGAGCGACAGCACCGGCTGCACCATCACCTCGGCAATCGGGGTGTCCAGCGACAGCCCCGGCAGCGTGACCTTGCCCAGGATGTCGTACCGCGTAAGGATGCCCAGCGGCCGCTGCTGCGCATCCGTCACCAGCATGGAGCCGATGCGCAGCTGGTGCATCTGCGCCAGCGCCTGGCGCAGCGGCGTGGCCGGCGCGCAGCTCACCGGCGCCTGGCGCGCGACATCGCCCAGCGCCGTCTCCAGCGACTGCTCGGCCAGCGCCTGCGAGGCATAAGCCACCTGCAACGCGCGCCGCGACAAATCCAGAAACTTCAAAATGCGCCGGTTCAGGAAGTCGGCAAACGGCGGGCTGAGCACCGCCAGGGCCTGCATGGCCTCCAGCGGCAAGGCCAGCACAAAGGTGTCGGCCACCGCCTTGTAGCTGGCCGTGACCGCCCGCTGCGCCACCGCAGCGCTGACCGGGAACAGCTCGCCCGGTTCGTAATGAAACGCCCCGCCCGACAGCTCGGCCAGGCCGCGCTCGCCAATGACCGCGCCCTGGCGGATGAAAAACAGGTGTTTCACCACCCCGCTGTCCGGGCTGATCAGCAGTTCATCCGGGGCGTAGTAGTTCTCGCGGGAATGGCGAAGAAAGAAATCCACATCGCCCGCCAGCATCTGCGCAAACGGCGGATGCCGCATCAGTTCCTGCCGCAGGTTGGTCAGCAGGCTGCTGGACGGACTCAGGTCGGCGTTGAGCGGGGAAAGAAGCTGGTCTGCATCCGTCACGGTTTGTCTCCCGGGGTTGTGAGCCGATTATCCGAGAAGGGCCCGCTTTCCCATGATTTTCTTCTCGTCGGGTTGACATCCCGCAAGCGCCAAAAGCTAGCAGGGCAAACCGGCAAGCGGTAGGATTTTGGCTAGCGCACCAGGCAACAAAGAGTCATCCGGCAGCCCTGCACGGAACTTCAGCAGCGCCGGCAGCATCTCACCGGCACCCAACCGGAGCCCTTCATGCCCCCTGACCGCCCTTCCCTGCTTCGCCGCCGCAGCGTCGCCGCCGCGCTGGTGGCCGTGCCCGTCCTGTGGCTGGGCCCGCGCGCCCAGCCGGTCGCTGCGCGGCGCGCCACCCCGTCGCAGACCGAGGGACCGTTTTACCCGGTGACCCTGCCCAGGGACAGTGACCCCGACCTGCTGCGCAATGGCGCGCTGGTGTATTCCGAAGGCCAGCCGGCCTGGGTCGAGGGCCAGGTCAGCGATCTGGCCGGCAAGCCGGTGGCGGGCGCCCGGGTGGAGATCTGGCAGTGTGACCATGCCGGCCATTACCACCACCCCGGCGACGGCGACCGGGCCGACCGGCGCTTCCAGGGCTTCGGCAGCATCACGGTGGGCGCCGACGGGCGTTACCGCTTTCGCTCGCTCAAGCCGGTGGCCTATGCCGGGCGCACGCCGCACATCCATGTGAAGGTCAAGCTCGGCCAGCGCGAACTGCTGACCACGCAGCTGTATGTGGCCGGGGACGCCGGCAACGTCCGCGACTTTCTGTGGCGCCGGCTCGATGAGGCCGACCGGGCGGCATTGACCGTACCTTTTGTGCCGGGCAGCGACGGCCTGCGCGCGAACTTTCCACTGACTGTGGCGGCCTGAAGGCCATAAAACAGCAACCCGGCCGCCGTTTGTCAGTAACATCGGCGGCTATGACCCACCACCTTTTTGTCCTGACCGGTGCCTCCCGCGGCATGGGCCTGGCCATGGCACGGCAGCTGCTCAAGCCCGGCCACACCCTGCTGTGCATCTCGCGCAAGACCAACGACACCCTGGCCGCCCAGGCCAAGCTGGCCGGCGCCACGCTGCTGCAATGGCCGCAGGACCTGGGCCACAGCGTCGACCTCAGTGCGCGGCTGGAGCAATGGCTGCGCGAGCAGTCCGGCGAAGGTTTTGCCGGCGCCGTGCTGATCAACAATGCCGGCATGATCCCGCGCATCGGTCCGCTGAGCGACGCCGATGCCGACGACCTGCACTTGGGCCTGGCCGTCGGGCTGGAAGCACCCATGCAACTGACCGCCGCCTTCCTGCGCGCCACCGAAAGCTGGACAGCCCAACGCAAGGTACTCAACATCTCTTCAGGGCTGGGCCGCAAGGCCATGGCGTCGCAGTCGATTTATTGCGCGGCCAAGGCCGGCATGGACCACTTCACGCGCTGCGTCGCGCTGGAAGAGGCGCTCAAGCCCAATGGCGCCACCGTTTGCTCGCTGGCGCCGGGGGTGATCGACACCGACATGCAAACCCAGTTGCGCGGCGCCGACGCCACGGCGTTTCCGGACCAGGGCAACTTCATCAACCTCAAGGAGCGCGGCCTGCTGACCTCGCCCGAGGAGGCCGCCGCACGCATCCTGGCCTTCCTGGCCAGGCCGGACTTCGGCAGCCAGCCGGTGGCGGATGTGCGGGACTGATTTCGTCTGCTACTTTTTTGATAGCTGCTGACGCTTGTCAGACATGGGCTGGATGGCGATTTCTCTTGTGAAATTGCTGCTGACAGCGGTTCAGTGTTTTTGACGGCATCACGCTACGCCGCCGGTCCGCGCCGCACAGTAGCTTCAACTCCCCACTCCCACCCCTAACCCTCGCCCAGCCGGGCGATGGAGCGGAACTTCATTTGGCCGCGTGCGCTGCGCTCGCGTGCAAACATGACCGTCTGTTGGGATTTCCGTGCAGGAAGCGCTGCGCGCTTCCTGCACTCCGGATGAGTGCGGTATCGGTATCCGGTATTGGGCTTCTCCTCCACCCGTCCGGGCTGGGCCGAGGAGCGCAGACAAAAGCGGATCAGGGATCGCGATTGTCTGAGCCGAAGGCGAGTTCGAGCGAGACTCCGCTTTTGTCGAGCACCGCAGATTGCCCCTGAGCGGCAGCGAAGGGGACCCAGACCATCGGGTCGCCTTTTCTTTGCTTACTTTCTTTTGGCGAAGCAAAAGAAAGTGAGTTGCCGCCGGGCACCCCCCGGCCAGCAGGCGTAGGCACACCAAAAAGGCTTGAAATAGAGATGGCTTCGACAAGCTCAGCCCGAACGGTGTCCGTGCGCCCCTATGGATCCCGGATCAAGTCCGGGATGACAAGGGCGCGGCAACTCCCGTGAAAGCCTCAGTCGCGAACGATGAGGATAGGCAAATGCGCATGCGCCAGTACCTGCGCCGCCACGCTGCCGAGCATCAGCTTTTCAAGCCCGCGGCGGCCGTGCGAGCCCATCACGATCAGGTCTGCGCCGACGGAACTGGCGGTTTCCAGGATGCCGCGGTAAATGGCGTGGCTTTCGACCAGGGAAGCGGTCACCGTGATGCCGGCCGCTTCCAGGGATTGGGTGGCGTCACCCAGCGCACCCTTGGCCTCAGCGGTCGCCGCAGCCAGGTACTGCGCCTGGCCGTAAGCGAAGTCAGTGCCGACACCGCTGAAGGCATATGGATCGATCACGTAAATCAGGGTCACGGCGCTGCCGAAAGCCTGGGCCAGGCCCCGGGCTTTTTCGACCGCCATCAGCGAGGTGGAAGACCCATCGACCGGCAGCAGGATGTGCTTGAACATGACCAGACTCCTTGAACTCAGGCTTCGATCTTCACACCCTTCCAGAAGGCAATGCGGCCCTTGATTTCCTCGGCCTCGGGTTTGGGGTCGGGGTAATACCAGGCGGCGTCGGTGTTCATCTCGCCGTTGACCAGCAGCGAGTAATAACTGGCCTGGCCTTTCCACGCGCACATGGTGTGGTGGTTGCTGAAGGTGACGTAGTCGCGGTTTAGCGCGCTCTCGGGGAAATAGTGGTTGCCTTCGATGGTCACGATGTCGTCGCTTTGCGCAATCACTGCGCCGTTCCAGATGGCCTTCATGAGTTTCTTTCTTGGGTTGCGGTCCGCCGGCAGGACGGGTCGGGACATAAGGACAATCTTCGCACAGTCTTTGCCGGACGTCGCCGGACGGGGTGCCCCGAAAAACGAAAAAAGGCGCGATGGCCAGCCATCACGCCTTTTTTGGGTGGGTGCCTTGCGGCAGGCCGGATCAGGCCATGCGCAGGTTGTTGCCTTCAACAACCACCTTGGAACCCACGGGCACCGAGCTGGACACTTCGACATTCCTGATCGAACCGTCGTTCATGCGCACGCGCACCTGGTAGACGGTGACCTTCTTCATGTTCTGCTCGATCTTGTTGCCGGCGAATGCGCCGCCGGCCGCACCCAGCACGGTCATGGCTGTCTTGCCGTTGCCGCCGCCGACCTGGTTGCCCAGCAGGCCACCGATCACGCCGCCGGCGACCGTGCCCAGACCGACGGTGGTGTTGCCGACAGCAACGCCGTTGACCTGGCCCTGGCGCTGGATGGGGGTGACGGATTCGACCGTACCGCAATCAGCGCAGACCACAGGACGGGGCGCCGGAGCCGGGGCTTGCGCCACCACCACAGGGCGCTGCTGCACCACGGGTTTGGCGGGGGCCGGCGTGTTGCTGGCCAGCTTGGTGCTTGTGCTGGACGTCGTCGGAGCGACGGCCACCGCTTCGGTGCCGCCCGGTTGTGCGTCAGAGCGATTGACCACCAGCACGCCTGCCAGGGCCATCACTGTGACACCCAGCACGGCCACGATGGCGACCAGTGCCTTGCTGTGCTGCATGCGCTGCGAGAAAGCTGGCTGGCTGCCCGGCGTGGCGGGAACTTGATTGTTTGTATCCATGATGGGTACTCCTTTGTGTGAGCCTCTGTTGTACCCAGTTCATGTCAACGGCGATGTAGGACGCGGTGAGATTCGTAAGTAAAGGTATGCGCACCCCCTCGCCAAATGTGCGGTTTTGCGCACTTGTGGCCGGCTTCACCCGTCCCTCACACCCGCTTTGCGGGCGCTTTACACGCCGCCGCGCGGGTGCGTGGGATCAATCCACAGAACTTGTTCGGGTTGCTCGGCCGGCGCGATGTCGAGGTTGACGGCGACCGCCTCACCATCGCTGCGGCACAGCACACACTCGAGCAACTCGGTCGGGCTGGCGTTGATTTCCTGGTGCGGAACATAAGGCGGCACATAGATGAAGTCGCCCGGCCCGGCTTCGGCGGTGAACTCGAGCGACTCACCCCAGCGCATGCGGGCGCGGCCGCGCACCACATAAATCACGCTTTCAAGATGCCCGTGATGATGCGCGCCGGTCTTGGCGTTGGCATGGATGGTGACGGTGCCGGCCCAGAGTTTCTGCGCACCGACGCGCGCAAAGTTGATGGCAGCCTTGCGGTCCATGCCGGGCGTGGAAGGCACATTGCCGTCAAGCTGTCCGCCGGGAATGACGCGCACGCCGTCGTGTTTCCAGTCGGTGCTGGCGGGCGCATGGCTGTGTTCGTGAGGGTGGCTGTGGCCGGCATCGTGGCTCATGGTGGGTCTCCGGGAAAGCGCGTTCAGTCGACAAGTGCAGCGTACACCAGGCTGCGGAACAGCGGCCGGTAGTGATCACGCTGATTCGGCGCCTGGATCATCAGCAGCGCATACAGGTCCTGGACCGGGTCGACAAAAAAGGTGGTGCCCGCGATGCCGCCCCAGTAATACAGGCCGGCCGAGCCGGGCATGGACGCGATGCCGGCGGCCTTGCGCACGGCAAAGCCGAGGCCGAAACCATAACCGGGCGGCAACACGTCGCCCGTCACCGGGATGGCACCCAGGTGATCGGCCGTCATGTAGTCCACGATGTGCGGGCCCAGGAGGCGCACGCCCTGCAGTTCACCGCGGTTGCGCATGAATTGCAGAAAACGCGCGTAATCCATGGCGGTGGACATCAGGCCGCCGCCACCGCTTTCCATGGCCATGCGGCGGCGCGGGTCCAGCACACGCAGCGGCACGCCACCGTCGGGATCGTGCGCAAGAGGTTCGGCGATCCGGTGATGGTTCGCCTCGTCCACGGCAAAGCCGGTCTCATGCATGCCCAGCGGGGTAAAAATGGCCTCACGCAGGTAGTCACCGAGCGACTGCCCGCTGAGCACCTCGACCAGCCGTCCCAGCACATCGGTGGCGCGGCTGTATTCCCAGACACTGCCGGGCTGGTACATCAGGGGCAGCCCGGCCAGCGTGCGCGAAAATTCTGCATTGCTGCGTTCGCGCGAACCCATTTGCAGCTCCGCGTATTGGCGCTGCACGGCCGCCGAGCCGAGGAATTCATAGGTCAGGCCGGCGGTGTGGCGCAGCAGGTCCTGCACGGTGGCGGGCCGGGCGACGCCCTCGAGTGTCACCCCGCCATCACGCGCGACGGCCACCTTCTGGTTGGCGAATTCAGGCAGGTGTTTCGCGACCGGGTCGCTGAGCAGCAGCTTGCCCTGCTCCATCAGCATCATCACGGCGACCGAGACCACCGGTTTGGTCATGGAGTAGATGCGGAAAATCGCATCGCGCGGCATGGGCGTGCCCGCTGCCGGATCGAGCATGCCCATGCTTTCGAACAGCGCGAGCTGGCCGCGACGCGCAACCAGCGCCACCGCGCCGGGCAGGCGGCCGCGCTCGATGTCGGAACGCAGCACCTCCAGCAGCCGCTGCAGGCGGTCCGGGCACAGGCCCAGCTCGCCGGGCGCGGCCAAGGTCAATTCAGTCATGCCGGCCCTCACGCAGCGTAACGCTCGCGCGCCAGCGCCGCTCCCTCGGCCAGTGCCTGCAGTTTTTTCAGCGCGATCTCGCGGTTCATGGGCGCCAGGCCGCAGTTGGTGCAGGGCAACAAGCGATTTTTGGGCACGTATTGCAGCGCCTTGCCAATGGTGTCGGCGACCTGCTCGGGGGTTTCGACCACGTCGCTGGCCACGTCGATCACCCCCACCATCACGTCCTTGCCCTCCAGCAGCGCCATCAGGTGCGGCGGAACATGCGAGTGGTAACACTCGAGGCTGACCTGCTGGATGCTGCTTTTGGCCAGTGCCGGCAACACCTGTTCGTACTGGCGCCATTCCTCGCCCAGGGTCTGCTTCCAGTCGTCGTTGGCCTTGATGCCGTAGCCATAACAAATATGGACGGCGGTGGTGCAGGTCAGGCCCTGGGCGGCTCGCTCCAGCGCCTTCACGCCCCAGTCGGCAGCCTCCTTCATGTAGACATTGAAGGCCGGCTCGTCGAACTGGATGATGTCCACGCCGTCGGCCTGCAGCGCCAGCGCTTCCTGGTTGAGCAGTTCGGCAAAGGCCATGGCCAGCTTGATGCGGTCGCCGTAAAAGCGGTCGGCCACGGTGTCCACAATCGTCATCGGACCCGGCAGCGTGAACTTGATCTTCTTGCCGGTGTGCGCGCGCAGCAGCTGCGCCTCGGCAGCATGCACACGGCCCTTGAGCCTGAGCGTGGACACCACTTGCGGCACCATCGCGTCGTAGCGGTTGTCGCGTATGCCCATCTTGACCTTGTGCTCGAAGTCGATGCCTTCGACCTGCTCGAGAAAGCCGTGCACAAAATGCTGGCGCGACTGCTCGCCGTCACCGATCACGTCGAGGCCCGCATCCTCCTGCGCCTTGATCCACAGCAGGGTGGCGTCGGCCTTGGCTTGAGCCAGTTCCGCGCCTTCGGCCTTCCATTGCGGCCAGAGCTTCTGGGTTTCGGACAGCCAGGCCGGCTTGGGCAGGCTGCCGGCGATGGTGCTGCTGAACAGTGGTCTTGTCATGGTGTCTCCTGATTGTTGTTGGGGAAAGTTTTTCAAGTGTTTGGCGCACGCAATTGTGCCGCCAGCAATTCGTAGGAGCGCCGCCGAACGGCCGGGTCGTGCGCCCAGGTGATCACCACCAGCTCCTCGACATCGAGCGCTGCCGACAGGGCGCGCAACTTGTCGGCAACCTGCGGCCCGCTGCCCACCAGCGCCGTTCGCCTGAGCTGTTCGGCCTGCATCTGCTCGGCAGGACTGTAGGGACGGGACGCCACCTCGCCCGGTGATGGCAGCGGCGCCAGCGCGCCGCGGTTGCGGTCCAGCTTCCAGCGCTCCCGGCTGGAAAAATAATGCCAGGCCTCCTCTTCGGTGTCGGCGGCCAATGCCCAGACACACAGGGCGGGCTGCGGCTGCGGATGCTGGGGGCTGGGACGGTACAGCTCGCGGTACAGGGCGATGGCTTCTTCAGCGCCCTGACCGTCGGTGATGAAGTAGGCAAACGCATAAGGCAAGCCGTAGTGGGCGGCGAGCTGCGCGCCGTAGTTCGAGCTACCCAGCATCCACAAGGTCGGTGCCGTCGGCCCGCCGGGCTCGGCCGTCACGCCGCGGCCCGGATGGCCTTCGGGCAGGTCCTTCCCGCAGACCCAGGCTTGCAATTCACGCACCTGCAGCGGGAAGTGGTCTGCGGCGCTGCGCGCCTGCGGATTGAGCAACTGGGCGGTGCGGCCGTCCGAGCCGGGCGCGCGGCCGACACCGAGGTCGATGCGCCCCGGCGCCAGCGCTTCGAGCACGCGGAACTGCTCGGCCACCTTGAGTGCCGAATAATGCGGCAGCATCACGCCGGCGCTGCCTATGCGTATGCGCTGGGTGGTCGCGGCGATCGCCGCCATCAGCACCTCGGGTGCGCTGCCCACGATGGTCGGGTGGCTGTGGTGTTCGCTGACCCAGAAGCGTTCATACCCCAGCGCTTCGCAATGCTGCGCCAGGGCCAGGGTTTCACGGATGGAGGCATCGGCGCTGCGGCCCGTCACGGCCACCGATTGGTCAAGAACAGAGAGGCGGATCATGGGACGACTATAGCCAGACTGCCCCGCCCTTGCTGGTCTGTTCCAATACAACCATCTCCACCCGAATCCTCAGAAAACAAGCTATGGCACTCAAAGCCACCATCTACAAAGCCCAACTGGCGATTGCCGACATGGACCGCGGCATCTACGGCGACCACAACGTGACGATTGCGCGGCATCCGTCGGAGGCCGACGAACGCATGATGATCCGGCTGCTGGCCTATGCGCTGAATGTGCCGGCTGACGACAAAAAGGGTCACCTCGAGTTTGCCAAAGACTTGTGGGACGTTGATGAAGCCGCGCTCTGGCACAAGGACTACACCGACCAGATCCTGCACTGGATCGACGTCGGCCAGCCCGATGACAAGCGCCTGATGCGCGCCGCCGGCCGGGCCGGCAGGGTCAGCGCCTACAGCTTTGCCAGCAGCACACCGGTCTGGTGGAAAGCCATCGAAAGCAAACTCACGCGCGCCGCCAACCTGGTGGTCTGGCAAATCGATGCCGCGCAAAGCCAGGCCCTGGCCAAACTGGCCGAGCGCAGCATGCAACTGCAGGTGTCTGTGCAAGATGGCACGGTGTGGATGAGCACGGCGGCAGACTCGGTGGAGATCACGCCGCGTCGGTTGACGGCCGGCAGCTAAGGCTGTGCCGACTGCTGCTGATAAGGCGGCAAACGCACGCCGCAGTTGAAACAGAAGTTGGCCTCGGCCGCATGACCCTCGGTCAGACACTCGTGGCAAGTGCGCGTGGTTGGCGCCTGCGACAACTGGAAACGCCGCTGCGCCGCCATCTCGGCAGTCACGATGCCGGTAGGCACCGCCAGAATGCCCCAGCCCATCAGCATCATGAAGGATGCGATCATGCGCCCGAGATCGGTCTTGGGCACGATGTCGCCATAACCCACGGTGGTCACCGTGCTGATGGCCCAGTAGACCGAGGTCGGAATGCTGGTAAAGCCATTGGTCTGCCCCTCGACCACATACATCACCGTGCCCATGACCAGCACCACCATCAGCACCGCCGACAGAAACACCAGAATCTTGCGACCACTGGCCGCCATGGCACGCCCCAGAAACTGATATTCGACCACATAGGCCGCGAGCTTGAACACGCGAAATACACGCAGCAGGCGCAGCACCCGCACGTCGATCAGCGCCTGCAGTTCCGGAAAAAACAGCGCGAGATAGGTCGGCAACAACGCCACCAAATCGATGATGCCGAAAAAACTGGTCACGTATTGCAACGGCCGGCGCACGCAGAGTAGGCGCGCGATGTACTCGGCGGTAAACAGCAACGTGAACACCCACTCCAGCGATGTAAAGACGCGGCCATACTGCAAATGGATGGCCTGCACGCTGTCGGCCATGACCACGGCAATGCTCAGCAGAATAACCGCGATCAAGCTCAGATCGAACCAGCGCCCGGCACGCGTGTCGGCCTCAAAAATAACCGTGTACCAGCGCAGCCGCCAGCCGGCCAGCGGTTTGTCGTCGGACGAGGGGAAAGTGGCGGGTTGGGGTGGGGTCATGCTTGCGTGGGATGCCTTGTCGTGCAGGACCTGAACCTTAACCGAGTTCCTCGGGAGGACATGTCAGCCGGCAAGCTGTGGCGACGTGGGCGCCGTCTTGCCGGTAAATTGCTATTTATTTGATAGCTGCTTGCGCTTGCTGGATATGGGCTTGAGGCCGATTTCATTCGTAAAACGGTTCCGGAAGGGACTTCATGCCTTCGCTGCATCGCGCTGCGCTTGCGGTTCGCCGTGGGCAGTAGTTTCAACTCCCCACTCCCAACCCCCCGCCCTTCCCTCGCCCCGCTGGGCGAGAGAAGGGAGCCTCATGTGGCCGCGTGTGCTGCGCTCGCGTGCAAACATGACCGTTCGTTGGGATTCCCGTGCATGAAGCGCTTCGCGCTTCATGCACTCCGGATTTTTCCCCGCATTGGTTTTTGTTTCCCCACCCGTCGGGCTGGGCCGAGGAGCGCAGATGGAGGCGGCGTCAAGGGCGGCAGTTGTTTGAGCGAAGCGAGTTCTGCCGACCCCCGCCGGAATCGAGCACCGCAGGCTGCCTGGAGCGAAGCGGAAGGACCCAGACCATCGGGTCGCCTTTTTCTTTGCTTACTTTCTTTTTGGCGGCGCAAAAAGAAAGTGAGTTGCTGCCGGGCAACCCCCGGCCAACAGGCGCTGCCACACCTCAAAGCACGAGAAAACAAAGACGTGTCCCGTATGCAGTTCGGCATGACCGCCGGCAGAGGTCACAAGCCAAGCCTTATGCCTTCTCCGCCTCCTGCAAAGTCCGCCACATCACCTTCCCCGACCCACTCTTGGGCAAGGCATCAACAAACTGCACGACGCGCGGGTACTTGTAAGCCGCCATGTTGTCACGGCACCAGGCGATGATGTCTTCCTCGGAGGTCGCGCCTTTCGCGGCAGGCCGCAGGACCACAACCGCCTTGACGGTTTCGCCGCGGTAGGCATCGCGGGTCGAGATGATGCAGGCTTCCTGGATCGCCGGGTGTTTGAACATCAAGGCTTCCACTTCCGCCGGCCAGACCTTGAAGCCCGACGCATTGATCATGCGTTTGAGCCGGTCGGTGATGAAGAAGTAGCCGTCTTCGTCCACCCGCCCGAGATCGCCTGAGCGAAAAAACTGTTTGCCTTCGAACTCGATAAACGCTGCCGCCGTCGCCTCGGGCCGTTTCCAGTAGCCCGAGAAATTCTGCGGCCCGCACATGATGATCTCGCCCTGCTCGCCCTGCGGCATTTCCTGCAGCGTCAAGGGGTCGATCACGCGTGAGTCCACACCCACAAAAGGCACGCCCAGACATTGCTGCTTGGTGGCGTCCGGCGGGTTGCTGTGCGAAGGCGCGGCGGTTTCCGTCAGGCCGTAACCTTCGGCAAAACGCAGACCATACTGCTCCCACAGGCGCTGCGCCACGGCCTGCGGCATGGCCGCGCCGCCGCCGCCGATGTAGACCAGGCCGCTGAGGTCAAAGCTCGCAAAATTCGGGCTCGCCAGCAGGTCGATCACCATGGTTGGAATGTTGGTCCAGTGCGTCACGCGCCAGCGCGAGATCAGCCGCCCCGCGAGCTCGCGGTCCCAGCGCGGCATCACCACCAGCGTCGCGCCGCCGTAGATCGCCGCATGCATGACCGAGACCATACCGGTGATGTGAAACATCGGCACCACCGAGAGCACCACGTTTTCAAAAGTACTGTTGCCCCACAGGCCGCTGGCAACCGCGTTGTGCATGATGCTTGCATGCGTGTGCATGCAGCCCTTGGGCAGGCCGGTGGTGCCACTGGTGTAGGGCAGTATTGCGAGGTCTTGCGGCGTGGCGCTGTGTGCCGGCAACGTCGTGACATCGCCGCGCAACGCATCGGCCCAATCGATGACCGCGCCGCCGTCGAGCGCCGGCAGCGCATGCCGCGTGCCCAGCCAGTCTTGCCAGGCAGAAGGCAGGGTCTCGGCGCCTTCAGCTTGCAGGTCGAAGGCGTCGCTGTAATGCGTGACGATCATGTGCTTCAGGCGCTCGGCCGGTGCCAGCTGCGCGTTGGCGCGGGCCAGCTCGGGTGCCAGGTCGGCCGCGATGATGGCAACTTTGGCGTCCGGGTCGGTGATGTAGTGCTTGAGCTCCTCGGCGCGGTTCATCGGATTGACCGGCACCACCACGGCATCGGCGCGCAGGATGGCAAAGTGCGCAATCACCCACTGCGGGCAGTTCTGCATGTCCAGCACCACACGGTCGCCTTTTTTGACGCCAAGCGTGTGCAGGGTTGCTGCCAGGCCTTCGGCTTTGTCAAGCACTTCGGCATAAGTGAACACGCGGCCGAAAAACACCAGCGCGGCCTTGTCCGGAAAACGCAGGGCGCTGACCACCAGGTTGTGCCACAGCGAGGTGGTGGGCGGTTTGATGTGATGAGGCAGGCGTTTCGGCCAGAATTTGTGGTGCAGCGTATGCGGATTGGCGGCGGGGGCGGCTGGCGGGGCAGGTGTTTTCGGGTCGGACAAGTCGGGGCTCCGGTTCAATGCTGGGAGTCTGGGTGGGCCTCCAGCCTACCCCGGTCACGGTAAACCCGCATCGGGGAAGCTCCGGATAAAAAGCTGTCGCCTGAGCGACCGGACCCACAGGAAAAAGCCGGGTCGTTCTCCTGCGTGAGACCGACCCAAAACATGCGCATACCTTGCCTCGTTATTTGTCAGCAGCCAGGCTGGTGGTTTGCTTTTTGCGCCCGCAATTTCTTCCGGCCAGCGCGCTCTGCACACATCGCCACCCTCCGGCACAATCGCTGCAAGCCCGGCTCGGGGTGATGCGTTGCTTGCTCATTAGCTCCTATTTTAATAGCTACTTACGCCCGGCCAGTATGGGCTAGAGCACGATTTGACTCATAACTTTTGCGACCAACCCGTCTCGCCATGCCGCCCGTCTTGTACTTCTTCGCACTGTGCAATCTCGTCATCGGCAGCGGCGCCTTTGTGCTGGGCGGCACTCTGGTGCCGCTGGCTGGCTCGCTGGGCATCAGCGTGGCGGCGGCCGGGCAGACCATGACGGCCTATGCCGTGGCCACCGCCGTGCTGGCGCCGCTGCTGATCGTGGCCACCCCGCGCGGGTCGCGCAAAAGCGTGATTCAACCCGCGCAGGCACAAGCGCGCACCACTGTGGCATCCTGATGACCATGCACTCGCCTCACACTCAACTCACCGCACTGGCCAGCGCACTGCAACAACTGCGCGGCGACACGCTGGGTGTGGCGGCTTTTTCCCGTCTGGCGCAAAACCAGGCCGAGTTGCTGGCCGCCTTGCCGCCCAAATTTGCGGCCGTGCTGCAGCAGTTGCTGGACCGGCTGGAGTCGGGCGCGCTGTTCAGCGAAGAAAGCTGCTCCTTCAGCCAGAAAGACCTGCTCGACAGCCTGCAGCAGTGGCTGGACCATGCGCAGCACCAACTGAACAAGGGAGACGCCCCATGAACACCCCACCCGCTCCAGTGAATTTGATCTACATCGGTGACCCGATGTGCTCCTGGTGTTACGGCTTTGGCGTGCCGCTGGGGCAGTTGCTGGCGCGTTTTCCAGGCCTGCAAATGCAGCTCGTGCTCGGCGGCCTGCGCGCCTACAACACGCAGGTGATGGACGCCGCGCTAAAGGCCAAGCTGCGCGGGGCCTGGGCTGGCGTGGCGCAGCGCTCGGGCCAGCCGTTTTCGCAAGCGTTGTTCGAGCGTGAAGACTTCATCTACGACACCGAGCCGGCCTGCCGCGCCGTGGTCACCGTGCGCGACCATGCACCGCACCTGGCACTGGCCATGTACCACGCGATTCAGCAGGCGTTTTATGCCGATGGGCGCGACACCACCAAGGCGGCCGTGCTCGGCGAGATCTGGGACGAGGTGCACGGCCGCACCAAAGAGGCCTGGGGCCACATCAACTTTTTGCGCGACTTTGACAGCGAAGCGATGCGGCAGCTCACGCGGGAGGACTTCGAGCAAGCCCAGCGCTGGGGCGTGCGCGGCTTCCCGACCTTGCTTTCCGTCGTGAATGGTCAAGCGCAGATGTTGACGAATGGTTATACCGACGCCGAGGTGCTGGCCGAACGGCTGGCACCGCTCATCGCGGCTGCCGCGCCACCAGCGCATGCAATCTGACTGATTCTGGGCATGAGCGGCCTGATGGCCCGCCTCACCCGGCTGGTGTCCAGCGCCGTGGTCGGCGCCATCGCGCGACCAGACCTTCTCATGAGCATGGCCGTTGCGTCCATGTGTGCGCCGCGCTGTGTATGTGGAATATCGCCGCAGGCTTTTTGGCGGGCCTGTTGCTCTACCACCTGCAGGTGCGGGGGCTGGCTCAAGCTGTGGCATCTTGATAGCGCGCCACCGGGAAAGCAGATAACGCTGCAAACTCCACTCAGAAGAAAGGCCCGCACCCTTCAGTGCATCACACAGTGGCAATACACAAAATGCTGCACCAGCCCGGCAGGCGTGTGGTGGACTTCCTTCATATGCTCCAGCAACTCGAACGCGCCGCCGAACTCGGCATGCAGGGCGCCCGGCGCATAACGCACAACCGGCAAACCGCTGCACTCAAGCGGTCCGTCGGGTCCGAACGCAGCCACGATGACATGGCCACCCGGCCTAAGCGCATGACGGACCTGAGCCACATAGGCCGCGCGATCCGCCGCGCCGGTGAGGAAGTGAAACACCGCCCGGTCATGCCAGATGTCGATGCTGGATTTTTCAAGAGGAATGGTGGTGATGTCGCCCTCCATCCAGCGCACCCGCGCGGCCAGCTTGCCCAGGCGCTGGCGCGCCACGTCGAGCGCCGCACCGGAAATATCAAGCACGCCCACCTGCGTCATACCTTCGGCCAGCAGGTCGTCCACCAGGCTGGAGGCGCCGCCGCCGACATCGACGATACGCGCCGACTTGCCACTGGCCACACTGCGAATCATCTCAAGCGACAGGGTGGCATGCGGCTGGTACCAGCTGACAGCCTCGGACGACTTGGTACTGTAGACCTCATTCCAATGCGATTTGGCTTCCATGAAAACTCCTTTGACGGTGCAACAATGATTCATCATAAACGTCCATGTTTACCCGTGGTAGCCATGGAAGAATCGCTGACCTTCACCCATGTAAGCCCAACGACTGTCCATCAACCATGAAAACTTTTCTCCTGTATCTGGTCACCGCCGTCGCAGAGATTGTCGGTTGTTATCTGCCCTATCTCTGGCTGGTCAAGGGCATGACGGCCTGGTTATTGGTGCCGGCGGCTATCAGCCTGGCCGCTTTTGCCTGGCTGCTGACACTTCACGAAGCGGCTGCAGGCCGGGTGTATGCCGCTTACGGTGGGGTGTATATCGCTGTGGCGCTATGCTGGCTCTGGGCCGTGGACGGCGTGCGGCCAAGTGGATGGGACATCGCTGGAGTGACGGTCAGCCTGGCAGGCATGGGGCTGATTGCCTTCCAGCCAAAATGAGCGGCCCGTTAGGTTACAGGTATTTGGTGATCGCCTTGAATTCGCGGATGGTTGCAGCCGCGCCATTGCTGCTGTCATGCACCGCATGTTCAAGGCAATGATCGATATGGTCATGAACCAAAGTTTTTTTGGCATTGCCAACCGCGCTCTCCACAGCCTGCAATTGTTGGGCAATGTCCAGGCAACCGCGCCCTTCTTCAAGCATGACAATGATGCTTTTTATATGCCCCTCGGCGCGCTTGAGCCGCTTGACAATATCCGGGTGTGAGGCATGGGTACTCATTGTTTTGTCCTATCCTGGGGAATAGGATATATTAAACTACCGAAGCAGCATACAACTGCTGCTTTTTTTGCAATCACCACCCCCTCAATGCGCCGACTTCTTCTCATCTGCCTGATTGTGCTTCTCCCTCTTCAGACGGTCTGGACTGCTGCAGCGGCAGCCTGCACACATGAAGAAACCAGCGTGGTGTCTCATCTCGGACACCACGACGCACATCATGACAGCACGCCGAGCGACGGGCAGGCGGAAGAATTGATTGCGGCGGAGGGCAACGGCCCATCTGATCATCATCACTTTCTCAGCGTGCACCCGCTGCCATTCATGCCTGTTTTACCCGGCTTGATGGCGGAAGCGGAACTCGATCAGCCGGATCGCATGGATTCGTACCCAAGCACTTCGATTGCCGCCCTGGAGCGACCTCCAAAAGACTTTCACCGCACTCTTTCGGTGAGGACAGTCTAGATGCACGTCATTCTTTCTCGGTAAAGCAGGAAGCCACGCATACAGAGCCTCACCGAATTCCTCGTCATTTCATGATCAGCGGAGAATTCGATGCAAAAGTTTTTGTTGTCCCTCGTGGCGGCAGTTTCGCCCTTGGCGTCCGCCCAAGGTGCGCCGCCAGCGTCCACCTCAACTTCACCAGCAGGCGCGTCCAGCAGCGCCGTTCCTTCCTCGATGTCGCTTCGACAGGCCATCGAGGTGGCCTTGACGCGCAATCCGGCCTTAGCTGCCGCCATCTCGGAAGTTGATGCCACGGGTGGTGCGCGGCTTCAAGCGGGGACCCGGCCCAATCCGAGCCTCTCTTATTTTCTGGACGACACACGGCGCGAAACCAGCACCACCACCGTGCAAATCAATCAGCCGATTGAGCTCGGAGGCAAACGCGATGCACGCATAGCCGCAGCTGATCGAGGGGTCGAAATGGCCCGCTCTGACCTGCAAGCCCGTCGCCATGAGGTTCGCGCGGCGGTTGTCACTGCTTTTTTTGACCTGCTGGCCATCCAGGAGCGTGGTCGCGTGAACGCCGCATCGCTGGCCCTGGCACAACGCTCGACACTGGCCGCTTCCCAACGGGTCAAGGCGGGCAAGGTTTCCCCTGTTGAGGAAACCAAGGCGCGCGTAGCTGAAGCGGCTGTTCGGATTGAGCTTTCCCAGGTACGAGGCGAAGAAATTGCTGCGCGCGCCCGACTTGGCAGCGCAATGGGCCAGCGATTGGGGAGCACCATGCTTGATGGTTCCCTGACCGACTTGCCGCCCCTGCTCGCAGAAACCACGTTTCAAAGTCGGCTCGACAATGCCCCTGCACTTCAGCGTGCCGAGTTGGAAGTCGAGCGACGCAAGGCGCTGACAGCCTTGGAGAACGCCCGCCGTGTCCCCGATGTCACGCTCAGCCTCGGCTCCAAACGGGACCAGCAGTTGGGACGGAACCAGACCGTCATCGGGCTGAATATTCCGCTACCCGTGTTTGACCGCAATCAGGGCAATATCCTGGAGGCCTTGAGGCGTGAAGACAAGGCCCGCGACGAGTTGCTCGTCGTCCGATCACAAATCGAAAGCGAAGCCGTTCAGGCCCGCGAGCGGCTGGCCATGTCGCGGATGGAGGCGCAGTCGCTCGCCGCCGACGTGCTGCCAGGCGCCCAGATCGCCTTCGATGCCGCAACAAGAGGCTTTGAACTCGGAAAATTCAGCTTTCTTGAAGCACTCGACGCGCAGCGAACGCTGCTTCAAGCGCGAACCCAATATCTGAGGGCGCTGGCAGAGGCGCACCGCGCCAGCGCTGATCTCAACCGAATCCTCGGCATCGACGTCTTGTCGGGCATCCAATAAATCACGGAGAAACTTCCATGAACACACCTCAACCCAAAAAACAGCGGCTTGCTATCGGTGCGGTAGTTGCCATCACGCTCTTGCTCGGTGCCTTTATTCTTTTCAATAACAAGACACCCTCCGGCGGGGACGCGCACGGCCCGGAGGAATCGGCTGCCGAGAACCACAAAGACGAGAAGGACGCCGATGCAGCCAAGCAGCCCGACAAAGGCCCGCATGGCGGCAAGCTGCTCAGAAGCGGCGACTATGCCGTCGAGGTGACGATCTTCGAGACCGGGGTTGAACCTCAGTTCCGGCTTTATACCTATCTCAACGACAAACCGCTCGACCCTGCGCAAAGCCAGATTCAGCTTGACCTTGAACGGCTTGGCCAGCCACCGCAGACCTTCAAGTTCCGCAAGGAAGCTGACTATCTGCAGGGTGATGCCGTGGTCGAAGAACCGCATTCTTTCAAGGTGAAGGTGGCGGCCACGTATGCTGGCAAAACGCACCAGCTTGGCTATGAGCAAATCGAGGCACGGGTGACCATGAGTGATGCCCAGTTGAAATCCGCCGGCGTAGCTGTGGCAACGGCGGGACCCGCCAGGATCGGCACCACGCTTCGGCTTTTGGGCGAGGTGAAATATAACAACGACCGGACAGTGCAAGTGGTTCCACGGCTCGCCGGCTTGGTGGAGCAAGTCAATGCAAGCGCCGGGGACGTTGTCCGCAAGGGGCAAGTGCTGGCCGTGTTGAGCAGCCAGGGGTTGGCCGATCAACGCGCCGAGTTGCTGGCGGCGCAGCGGCGACTGGCGCTGGCACGCACCACCTACGACCGAGAACGCAAGCTGTGGGAAGAAAAAATCTCGCCTGAGCAGGACATGCTGCAGGCCAAGTCGGCCATGGACGAGTTCGCCATTGCCGTACAGAGCGCGCAAAACAAACTCGCGACACTTGGCGGCGCCCCCGCAGGCGGCAGCTTGACGCGCTACGAGTTGCGCTCACCCATCGATGGCGTGGTGACCGAAAAACGCTTGTCGCTTGGCGAAACCGTCAAGGAAGACAGTGCCGTCTTCACTGTGTCCGACCTGTCCTCGGTGTGGGTTGAAGCCCCTGTTTCGCCCCAGGACCTTGGCTCCATTGCTACCGGACAGCCGGTTGTGGTCAATGCCACTGCGTTCGAGGCAAAAGCCAGCGCAAAAATCAACTACATCAGTGCTTTGGTAGGAGAGCAGACGCGTACGGCCTCAGTGCGGATCAATTTGGCAAACCCCAATGGCATTTGGCGTCCGGGGCTGCCGGTTTCCATCGAGGTTCTGGTAGCTGAGAAAGAAGTGGGTGTCGCCGTCGCTGTGGACGCTGTGCAGGACCTTCGCGACTGGAAAGTGGTTTTCGGCCGTTACGGCACAAGCCTGGAGGCAAGGCCTTTGGTGCTGGGCCGCAGTGACAGCAAATACATTGAAGTGCTTGAAGGCCTCAAAGCCGGCGAGCAATACGCGGGGACGAACAGCTTCCTGGTCAAGGCTGAACTGGGCAAGGCTGGTGCTGCCCACGGCCACTAAATGAGGATCGCACCATGAAACAAATCACTGCCATCATCCGCCCCCATCGCCTTGACGAAGTAGAGGCGGCGTTGCATGAACAGCCGCATCTTCCGGGCTTCACGATACTTCCTTCACTGGGTCATCCGCGTGGACGCGGCAATGATCACCGTTATGCCGGTGACGAATGGAACCCAGACTCGCATCAACAAATGGTCTTGTTGGTCTTTTGCGCCGATGAAGATGCTGCGGATATCGTCAATGCCATCGCGAAGGCAGCCCATACCGGGCTCAGTGGCGACGGCATTATCGGCGTAATCGAACTCCTTGATGTCGTGCGCATTCGCACGGGTGAACGCGCCAATCTCGCGCTCTGAGGCAAAACACATGTTTGAACGCATCATCCGCTTTGCCATCGATCAGCGATGGCTCGTCATGCTGGCCGTGATTGGCATGGTTGGGCTCGGCGTCTTCAGCTACCAAAAGCTGCCCATAGACGCCGTGCCAGACATCACCAACGTCCAGGTGCAGATCAATACCGCAGCTCCCGGCTATTCGCCTTTGGAATCCGAACAACGCGTCACCTTTCCCATCGAGACCGCGATGGCAGGGCTGCCAAGACTTCAACAGACGCGGTCGGTTTCTCGCTACGGTCTGTCACAGGTCACAGTCATTTTCAAGGAAGGCACCGACATTTACTTCGCTCGGCAATTGGTGGGTGAGCGTATTCAAGAGGCACGAGGCAAGTTACCTGGCGGCTTGACGCCCAGCCTGGGTCCGATTGCCACGGGCCTCGGCGAAATTTACATGTGGACCGTGGAAGCAGAGCCTGGCGCGCTCAAACCAGACGGCAGGGTTTACACGCCCATGGACTTGCGTGAAATTCAAGACTGGATCATCAAGCCCCAACTGCGTACGGTGCCTGGTGTTACGGAGATCAACACGATTGGCGGTTTCGCCAAGGAGTTTCAGGTGGCGCCGCTGCCTGACCGGCTTGTAGCACGAGGGCTGACCATCTCCGATATCGTGACTGCTTTGGAGCGCAACAACGCCAATGTAGGTGCGGGTTACATCGAGCGCCGGGGTGAACAGTACCTCATTCGGTCACCCGGCCAGGTCGGGACCATCGAGGATATCGGCAACATTGTGGTGACGAATGTCAAGGGCGTGCCGGTACGCATTCGCGACGTAGCCGAAATCGGCCTGGGCAAGGAGTTGCGCACCGGCGCGGCTACCGAAAACGGAAGAGAAGTCGTGCTCGGCACCGTGTTTATGCTGATCGGCGAGAACAGCCGCGATGTCTCGACAGCTGTGGGCAAGCGTCTGGCTGAAATCAACAAGAGTCTGCCCAAAGGCATCATTGCCAAAACCGTTTACGACCGAACGATTCTGGTCGACAAGGCAATTTCGACGGTCAAAAAGAACCTGATCGAAGGTGCTTTGCTTGTGATCGCCATTTTGTTCCTGTTCCTCGGCAACATCCGGGCAGCAATCATCACGGCAATGGTGATTCCGCTGGCGATGCTTTTTACCTTCACCGGCATGGTGAGCAACAAGGTCAGTGCAAACCTGATGAGTCTGGGCGCCCTGGACTTTGGCATCATCATCGACGGTGCCGTGGTGATTGTGGAGAACTGCATCCGCCGCATGGCCCATGCGCAAGCGGGTCTCGGTCGCCCGCTGACCCGAAATGAACGGTTCCATGAGGTGTTTGCCGCATCAAAGGAATCGCGCCGCGCGCTCATGTTTGGCCAGCTCATCATCATGGTGGTGTATCTGCCGATCTTTGCGCTCACCGGTGTTGAAGGAAAGATGTTCCAGCCGATGGCTTTTACCGTTGTCATCGCCCTGCTTGGCGCCATGATTCTTTCGGTGACGTTTGTGCCGGCGGCCGTTGCGCTCTTCATTACAGGCAAGGTCAGCGAGAAGGAAAACAAGGTCATGGTTTGGGCAAAACGCGGCTACGCACCGGCTCTGGACTGGACCATGGCGCGCAAGCCGCTTGTGCTGACCATCGCCGGAGCTTGTATTGTGCTTTCCGGTTTGCTCGCAACCCGTATGGGCAGTGAGTTCGTGCCCAGCCTTGACGAAGGCGACATTGCGCTGCACGCCTTGCGAATTCCGGGCACCAGCCTGACGCAAGCCATCGGCATGCAAGTCCAGCTTGAGCAGGTTGTCAAAAGCTTTCCGGAAGTTGATACCGTGTTTGCAAAACTGGGGACGGCTGAAATCGCGACTGACCCGATGCCGCCCAATGTGGCCGATAACTTTGTGATGTTGAAACCCCGTGACCAGTGGCCTGACCCCAAGCGCAGCAAAGCGGATCTGGTAGCGGCCATGCAAGCGGCCGTCCGCAAGGTGCCGGGCAACAACTACGAGTTCACGCAACCCATCCAGATGCGTTTCAATGAGTTGATTTCCGGCGTGCGTAGCGATGTGGCGGTCAAGGTATTTGGCGACGGCATGGACGAGATGAACGAGAGCGCCGAGCGCATTTCAAGCGTGCTCGAAAGCATTCCTGGTGCGGCAGACGTCAAGGTTGAGCAGACCACCGGTTTGCCTATGCTAACGCTCAAGATTGATCGTGAAAAAGCGGCCCGACTGGGGCTGAACGTCGCCGACATTCAGGAGAATGTCTCCGCCGCGTTGGGCGGGCAGGAAGCCGGCACTTTGTTTGAAGGAGATCGCCGCTTCGACATTCTGGTGCGCCTGCCGGATAACCTGCGCGGCGACCTGGAGGCGATTAAACGCCTCCCGGTCCGACTCCCCGCTACAGCCAATGGCTCATCCCGCAATTTCGTGCCGCTGTCCGACGTTGCAGAGATTGTCTCGGCTCCCGGACCCAACCAGATCAGCCGCGAAGATGGCAAACGGCGGGTGGTTGTCACTGCCAACGTCAGGGGACGGGACATTGGAAGCTTTGTGCAGGAGGCACAACAGAAGATCAACGAACAGGTCCAGGTTCCGAGCGGCTACTGGACACAATGGGGCGGCACCTTTGAGCAACTGCAATCAGCGACCAAGCGGCTGCAAATCGTGGTTCCGGTCGCACTGCTGCTGGTCTTCACCCTGTTGTTCGTGATGTTTGGCAATGCCAAGGATGGTCTGCTCGTGTTTACGGGTGTGCCGTTCGCCTTGACCGGCGGTGTGCTTGCCCTTTGGCTTCGGGATATCCCACTTTCGATCTCGGCCGGGGTGGGCTTTATAGCCTTGTCCGGGGTTGCGGTCTTGAACGGTCTGGTGATGATCTCCTATATCCGCAGCCTGCGGGAGGATGGCATGCAATTGGACGACGCCATCCGCGAGGGCGCCTTAACGCGTCTGCGCCCCGTGTTGATGACGGCTTTGGTGGCTTCGCTTGGGTTTGTGCCCATGGCGATTGCCGTGGGCACCGGCGCGGAGGTTCAGCGCCCCCTGGCAACCGTGGTGATTGGCGGAATTCTTTCATCAACCGCCTTGACCTTGCTAGTCCTTCCCATGCTTTATCGCCTGGTACACGGTCGGAACTCCAAGATCACCAAAAAGTCGGATTCGGATGACGACAGTTTCAGCGCTTCGCCTAATCCGGTTTTGACAACATGACGAAGACGCTTTGATCATCAGGGCGGGCTACAACCAAGGAGCGCAACGATGAGTACAGGCCATTCACACGCCATCCCGGAGAGCAAAAAGGAAACCACTTTGTGGATCGCGTTTGGCCTGACTGCCACCTTCCTGGTGGCCGAGGCGATCGCTGGGGTGCTGCTCAACAGCCTGGCTTTGCTGGCCGATGCTGCCCACATGTTCACCGATGCAGCGGCCCTGGCCATTGCGCTGGCGGCTGTTCGTATCGCCAGGCGGCCCGCCGATGCGCGGCGCACCTACGGCTACCATCGCTTTGAAATTCTGGCGGCGGCCTTCAATGCGCTGCTGTTGTTCGCGGTAGCCATCTACATTTTATTTGAAGCCTACCAGCGCTTTCGCAGTCCGGCGGACGTGCAGACCACCGGCATGCTGGTCGTCGCGTGTCTGGGGCTGGTCATCAACCTCATCAGCATGCGCCTGCTCAGCAGCGACAAGGACACCAGCCTCAATATCAAGGGCGCCTATCTGGAAGTCTGGAGCGACATGCTCGGATCGTTGGGCGTCATTGTTGCAGCGCTGGTGATCCGGTTTACCGGCTGGTCCTGGGTAGACACCCTGGTGGCCGCAGGCATTGGCCTGTGGGTTCTGCCGCGCACCTGGGTCCTGCTCAAAGAAAGCCTGAATATTCTTCTGGAAGGAACGCCCGAAGGTCTCGCACTGGAGGAGGTGGAAAGCGCGATAGGCACGGTTCCCGGTGTCACAGGCGTTCATGACCTGCATGTGTGGGTGCTGACCAGCGGTAAAAACAGCCTGACCGCTCATGTGGTCCATGCATCCAACGCTAGCCCACCCGACATTGTCGAAAAAATCAAGGTGCTGGTCGCGGAACGCTTTCAGGTCTTTCATACGACGCTGCAGTGCGAGTTGGTCGCATGCCAACACAGCGCCGATGGTTGCAATTTTGCGGGCAAGCGTCCGGACATTTCCAAAATTTCCTGAAAGAGCGCAAGGATGTTTGAAGTTCTGGCCAACCGAACCTACCGGCACCTTTTCCTTGCACAGGTCATCGCGCTGCTGGGCACGGGCTTGGCCACCGTCGCTCTCAGTTTGCTGGCTTTCGATCTGGCTGGCGCCAACGCGGGCGCTGTCCTGGGGACAGCACTGGCCATCAAGATGCTCGCCTACATCGGCGTTGCCCCTGTTGCGGCGGCACTGGCCGAGCGTTTGCCGCGCCGCGCAGTGCTGGTGGCACTGGATGTGGCGCGGGCGGCGGTGGCACTGCTGCTGCCCTTTGTGACACAGATCTGGCAAATCTATTTGCTGATCTTTGTTTTGCAGGCAGCGTCCGCCGCGTTCACGCCCACCTTCCAGGCGACGATTCCTGACGTACTGCCCGACGAAAAAGCTTACACCCAGGCCTTGTCCCTGTCGCGGCTCGCCTACGACCTGGAGAACCTGGTCAGCCCGATGCTTGCCGCGTTGCTTTTGAGTGTGGTCAGCTACCACAGCCTTTTCGGTGGCACGGTGTTGGGCTTTCTGGCCTCGGCTGTTCTCGTCGTGTCTGCCGTCTTGCCACGCGCCAAGCTTCCTCCAAAGCGTGGCATTTACGCGCGGACCACCCGCGGACTGCGCATCTACCTCGCCACGCCCCGCCTGCGCGGCCTGCTTGCGCTGAATCTCGCCATCGCAGCTGGCAGCGCCATGGTGATTGTGAACACCGTGGTGCTGGTGCAGGCGGGTTTTGGCATGACGCAAACCGCGACCGCGATAGCGCTGGCCTGCTTTGGTGCTGGCTCCATGCTGGTGGCGTTGGCCTTGCCAAAACTGCTTGACCGCATGCCGGAGCGGCGTGTGATGTTGACGGGCGCCGCCCTGATTGCGGCATGCCTTCTGGGTGGGCTGGTATTGGCGTCGCGCTATGCCATGTTGCTGCCGCTGTGGTTTGTGATGGGGCTGGGCTATTCGCTGGCGCAAACGCCTTCAGGGCGATTGCTGCGCCGATCTTCCAGCGCGGCGGATCGCCCAGCACTGTTTGCAGCGCAGTTTGCCCTGTCTCATGCCTGCTGGCTCGTGACTTATCCGCTGGCGGGCTGGTTGGGCGCGAAGTTTGGCCTGCCCGCCAGCTTTCTCGCTCTCGGAGTTATCGCAAGTGCCGCCGTTCTTCTGTCGATGCGTCTTTGGCCCGCCGTAGACCCGACAGACCTGCGGCATACGCACGAGGAACTGGCCCCAGGGCATCCCCATCTGGCGGGTGAACCCGACTCCGCACGGACCGAGCGTGCCCATTCGCACCCCTATGTCATTGATGACGAACATCAGCGTTGGCCTCGATGACAAAACCCGATGTGCCGAGGTCATTCAGAGGCAGCCTGCGCAACGCTTAAACATGCCTTTTTTTGGACGTTTTCACGGCCGATGGTGCGCCCTGCTCATCGGCCAACTGGTGCAAAGCCTCAATGATGTGGCAACGCGTGTCGCTGCCATCACAGCGCTTGCGCAGCGCCTTCAGGTCTTTCTCCAGCGCTCTCAGCTCGGCCAGCCGCGCGCGCACATGGCCCAGGTGCCCGTCAAGGGCGTCACGCGCAGCCGCGCAATCGCTTTTATTGTTCAGGTCCAGGCTTAACAAGGTGCGCACTTCATCGAGCGACATGTTCATGGCCCGGCACAGGCGGATGAAACGCAACTGGTGCAGGTCGCCCTCGCTGTACAGCCGGTAGCTGTTGCCGCCCCGCCCCTGCGGGCTCAGCAGCTTTTCTTTTTCGTAGAAGCGGATGTTGGCGGCGCTGACGCCGCTGCGCTTCGCGGCCTCGCCGATCTGATAACCCCGCACCGGGGAAGGACTTGACACCGGCATCGCTTGACCTTGAAGTGACTTGAGGGTTTCCAATCATGCCATCAACCTGATTTTCTGGAGACCCCCCGATGTCCGCCCACTGCTGCGACCACGACCCCCAGCCCAGCGCCGCCCAGGCCAACAGCCCGCGCTACCGACGCATTTTGTGGATTGCGCTGGCCGTCAACCTGGCCATGTTCGGCGTCGAAATCGGCGCTGGCCTGCAGTCCGGCTCGGTCGCGCTGCTGGCCGACGCGATCGACTTTTTCGGCGATGCCGCCAACTACGCGGTCACGCTGGCGGTGCTTTCCATGGGGCTCGTCTGGCGCGCCCGTGCGGCCCTGCTCAAGGCCGCCAGCATGCTGGCCTTCGGCTTGTTCGTGCTGGGCCGGGCGGGCTGGGTAGCCACGCAGGGCGGCGCGCCCGAGGCTTTCACCATGAGCGCGATCGGCCTGCTCGCGCTGCTGGCCAACATCGGCGTGGCGGCGATGCTGTATGCGTACCGCGAAGGCGACGCCAACATGCGCAGCGTCTGGCTGTGCTCGCGCAATGACGCGCTCGGCAACCTGGCGGTGATGGGGGCCGCGCTCGGCGTCTTTGGCACCGGCAGCGCCTGGCCCGACCTGGCCGTGGCCGCCGCGATGGCGGGTCTGGCGATCACCAGCGCGGTTTCGGTGTTCAGGCAGGCGCGGCAGGAACTGCGCTGGGACCATGCTGCATGAAGAAGACGGCCAAGGCAAAACATCCCTTGCATACCGCGGGGGCTTTGGCGGCTGCTAGCATATCGCCCGTGAAGCGTTTCATTTGTCATTTCCTGATTGTCTGGCTGGCCTTGCTGTCGGGCGGCGCGCACGCCCATGCGGCGGCCGATGCCGCGCATGAGATGGGCCACATCGCCCTGCATGCGGTCGAGCTGCAAGAGGTCAACGCCACGGTGGCACCTGGCCAGGCGGAAAAAATCGACAAGGCGCACGGCCATGACCACACTTAGTCCTGCAGCCTCAGCCACTGCGGCCATGGCCACGTCACCGGCATGCTGCCGGCGGTAGCTTTTCGCCTGAGCGACGTGCCCGCCGGTGCGCCGCTGCCACGGGCACAAGCCTGGGCCAGCCGCGAGCAGCCCAACAACATCGAGCGCCCCAAATGGGCCCCCGCCACCTCCCCGGTGGTGGACCTTTGACCTGACGGGCGCTTAAAAAGCCTTTCTTTTTTCAGTCGCCTGCGCGCAAAGGTTCGCCGAAGTTTCAGCCTGCTTCGGAGAACGCTCTTGCTTGACCTTTCCTCTTTCCGCTTGTCGCGGATGGCCTGCGCATCGCTGTTGCTGGCGGCCGCGCTCACGCTTGCCAGCGCGCAACCGGCGCCGCCGCCCTCTGCTTCATCCCTGGCTGGCAGCGCAGCGCCCACCGGCGTCACCAGCCTGCGCGAGGCACTGGACGCGGCCTGGGCCCTGAGCCCCGCGGCCCGCAGCGCGGACAGCCGCCGCGCCCAATTGCAGGCCAGGGAAGGCGCGGCATCGTCCTGGATCAACGGCTCGCCCAGCGCCGCGCTGGCGCAGCGCAGCGACCGCTTCAACAACAACGGTGGCTTGCGCGAGTACGAAGCCGAACTGGAACTGCCGATCTGGAACCCCGGCGTGCGCGCTGCCACCCAGCGGGAACTGGCAGCCCTGCGTCTGGGCTTCGAGCCTCGGCAAGGGGTGGCTCGGCTGCAACTCGCCGCAGAGCTGCGCGAAACAGCCGCCAGCGTGGCCGTGGCACTGACCGAACGCGACCTGGCCGAACGCAAACACAGCGAAGCGCTGGCATTGGCACAGGATGTGGAGCGCCGCGTGAAAGCCGGCGACAGTGCCCGCGTCGACGGCTTGCAGGCCCAGTCCCTGGCCCAGCAAGCCGCCAGTGGACGGGAGCAGGCACAGCAGGCCCTGACCCGGCTGCACAACCAGTGGCTGGCCCTGACCGGGCTGGCCGCGGTGCCGCCCTTGGGGGAGCCGCTGCCCGCTGATGCACTCGCCCAGGCTGACCACCCTGCGCTACAGGCGGCGCAAACGCGGGTCCAGGCGGCGCAAGCGGCACTCGAGCTGAGCGAAACCGACAGGCGCGACCCGATGGCCGTCGGTGTGGGTGTCACGCGAGAACGTTCGGCATTTGGCGCCGCCGGTGAAACCAGCTTGCGCCTGGCGTTGAAGATTCCCTTCGGCACGGACAACCGCAATGCCCCGCGTACCGCGGCCGCGCGTGCCGAGCTGGATGCCGCGCAGGCGGCGCTCGATGCCGCGCAGCGCCAGGTGCGCGGCGAACTGGCATCGGCGACGGCCGAACTTGAGGCCGCGCGCCGCACGCAGGCCAGCATGGCCGAGCGCGCGCGCCTGAGCCAGGAGGTGCAAGTCCTGGTGGCCACGTCGTACCGCCTGGGGGAGTCCGACCTGCCAACCCGGCTGCGCGCCGACAGCGAAAAGTTCGAAGCCGACCTGTCCCTGGCGCGCGCCCGTGTGGGCCTTCAGCGCGCCATTTCCCAATTGAACCAAGCCCTTGGATTGCTCCCATGAACCCCAATGACAAGCCAAACAAGCTTCCAGCCCTTATCCGGCAAGCGCTGGCAGCTATTATTTTCATAGCGTCGAGCGCATTTGCCACGGTCTGGGCGGCGGGAGACCATGGCGCCGAAGCGCCAGCGGCGGCTGGCGCGGTCACTTCACCGCGTGTGACCAGCCACTCGGACCTGTTCGAGCTGGTCGGCGTGGTCGAGAACAGCGAGATGACAATTTACCTGGACCGCTATGCCAGTAACGAGCCGGTCACCGATGCAAACATCGAGGTCGAGGCAGGTCCAGCCAAAGGGTCTGCCTTGCGCCTGCCGGACGGCAGCTACAGCTTCAAACACGAAGTGCTGGGCCAACCGGGAACGCTGGCCGTCAGTTTTGTCGTCGCCGCTGGCCAGGACACCGACCTGCTGGGCGGCGACCTGGTCATCACCGACCCGCATGCCGAAGGCGATTTTGCCGGCGCAACGCGGCCCTGGCTGCGCTGGGCTGCGTACGCGGGCGCTGCCCTGCTGCTGGCGGCACTCGCCGCTGCGGCCTGGCGAAAGCGCCGGCGCCAAAGCCTGGCCGGCATGTTGATGGCCGCCTGCGCCCTGGGCCTGGGCGCAACCGCCACCCTGGACGCGCAGGCAGGGCCGGGCCATGACCACGGTGACGAGTCCGCCCCTGCCGCGGGCGGCAACGCGCCACGGCGCCTGCCCGATGGCGGCGTGTTTTTGCCCAAGGCCAGCCAACGGCAACTCGGCGTGCGGACCATCAGCGTTGAAGACGCCTCTTTGCCAAGCACCGTGGAGCTGACCGGCCGGGTGGTGCTGGACAGCAACGCCGGCGGCAAGGTGCAGCCGACGCAGGCCGGCCGCATCGAAGCCGGCCCACGCGGCCTGCCGCAACTGGGGCAAGCGGTGCGCAAAGGCGAAGTGCTGGCGGTGGTGCGCGCCTCCAGCAGCGCCATCGAACGGGCCAACCAGCAGGCGCAGAGCGCCGAACTGAACGCCAGCCTGGAACTCGCGCGCAGGCGCGTGGAGCGGCTGCAGCAGCTCGAAGGCACGGTGCCGCAAAAAGACATCGAGGCGGCGCAGTCCGACGTGACCAGCCTGCGGCAACGCGCGGCAGCGGTCGCGGGCAGCGTTTCGGCCACCGAAGCGCTGGTGGCGCCCGTGTCGGGCGTGATTGCCGCCGCCAGCGTGGTGGCCGGCCAGGTCGTCGATGCGCGTGAAGTGCTGTTTGAAATTGTCGATCCATCGCGCATGAGCGTGGAAGCCAGCGCTTTTGATGCCGCGCTGGCGGCCAACATTGCGTCAGCCAGTGCCAGCGCGGCGCCCGGCAGCAGCGTGCCTTTGCAGTTTGTCGGCGCGGGCAGCAGCCTGCGCGATGGCGCGATTCCGCTGGTGTTTCGCACCCTTCCCGGCAAAACCGCCCTGCCCCTGTCCATTCACCAGCCGGTCAGGGTGACGGTGCAGACCAAAAGCCAGGTCAAGGGTTTTGCCGTGCCCCTTGGTGCCGTGGTCAAAAACACCAGCAACCAGGACATGGTGTGGGTGCACACCGGCGCCGAACTGTTCGCGCCGCGCACCGTGCGCCAAGTGCCGCTCGACGGCGGCACCGCCGCGATTGTCGATGGCCTCAAGGCGGGTGACCGGGTGGTGACGCAGGGCGCGCCCCTGGTCAACCAGGTCCGCTGAACACAGGGCCGCACAACATGTTTGAAAAACTCATACACAGCGCGCTGGCCAACCGCCTGATGGTGGTGCTGCTGTCGGTGGTGCTGCTGCTGGCCGGCGCGCTGACACTGGTGAAAATGCCGGTGGACGTTTTCCCCGACCTGAACAAACCCACCGTCACGCTGCAGGCCGAGGCCGGCGGCATGGCGCCCGAGGAAGTCGAGCAACTGATCACCGCGCCGCTGGAAATCGCCATGGGCGGCATACCGGGGGTGGAAAGCATACGCTCGATCTCCAGCGTCGGGCTGTCCTTCGTCTACGTCACCTTCGACTGGAAAACCGACATCTACCGTGCCCGCCAAATGGTCGGCGAGCGGTTGCAGCTCGCACGCGAGCAATTGCCGCAAGGTGTGGAGCATGTCGGCATGGGGCCGATCAGTTCCGTCATGGGCGAGATCATGCTGCTCGCGCTGCCGATCGACACCAGCAAGATCAGCCCGATGGCGGTGCGCGAATATGCCGACTTCGTGATGCGTCCGCGCCTGCTGACTCTGCCTGGCGTGGCCCAGGTGGTGCCGATTGGCGGCGAGGTGCGCCAGTACCAGGTGCAACCCGACACCGCGCTGATGGCGGCGCTGAAGATTGACCTGGAAAGCATCGAAGCGGCCCTCAAGGGTTTCTCGGGTAACTCGAGTGGGGGTTTTCTGGAACTCAATTCGCGCGAGTACCTGATCCGCAACATTGGTCGCACCACACGGCTTCAGGATCTGGAGCGGCTGCCTGTGGCTTTTCAAAACGGCAGGCCTATCCAGCTCAACCAAGTCGCCAAGGTCACGTTTGCGCCGGCCATCAAGCGCGGCGATGCGGGCCTGAATGGGCAGCCGGCGGTGATCCTCGGGATCCAGAAGCAGCCCGACGCCGATACCGTGAAGCTGACGGAAAAAGTTGAAGCTGCTATTGAGGAGCTGAAAAAGGGCATGCCGCCCGGCATGGGAGATCCCAAGGTCACCATGCGGCAAGCGAATTTCATCGAGACCTCGGTGGACACCTTGCGCGGCAAGCTGCTCGCGGCGGCCGCGGTGGTGGCGGTGGTGCTGTATTTCTTTTTGCTCAACATCCGCACTACCCTGATTTCACTGACGGCGATTCCGGTGTCCGTGATGATCACGGTGCTGGTGTTTCGCTACTTCGACCTGTCGATCAATACTATGACCCTGGGCGGGTTGACAATTGCCATCGGCGGACTGGTGGACGATGCGGTGGTCGGTGTTGAGAACGTCTTGCGTCGCCTCAAAATGGATCGCGCCGCCCATCCTGACGGACGCCTCGGGCCCCTGGAGCTGATTGCCAAAGCCACACTGGAAGTGCGCTCCGGTATTTTGATCGCCACGGTCATCATCGTGCTGGTGTTGTTGCCGCTGTTTTTTCTGCCGGGCATTGAGGGCAGGCTGATGCAGCCGCTGGCGATTGCCTACATCGTGTCGTTGCTCGCGTCCATGGTTGTGTCGGTCACGCTCACGCCGGTGATGTCTTATTACCTGCTGCCGAAAATCAAGGGCCTGGAGCACGGCGATACCAAAGTTCAGACCTGGGTCAAGACACGGTATTCCGGTGCGTTGAACCGCGTGCTCCAGGCGCCGCGCGCGTGGGTCCTCGCCGGTGCTGCAGCGGCCGTACTGGCCATGGCGGCGGTGCCGCTTTTCCCCACCACGTTTTTGCCGCCTTTCAACGAAGGCGTGGCGCTGGTCGGCCTGCGCCTCAACCCGGGCACAACGCTCACCGAATCGGCCCGTATCGGCAGCATCGCCGAAAAAGCCCTGGTGGATGTGCCCGAGGTGGAGCATGTGGGCCGTCGCTCGGGCCGGGCCGAGCTTGATGAACATGCCGAGGGTGTGCACGTGTCGGAGCTTGACCTCAAGCTCAAACGCAGCGACCGCAGCGTGGAAGAGGTCTATGCTGACATCCGCAGCCGTATTTCTACCTTGCCAGCGGCTATCGGCATCGGCCAGCCTATCAGCCACCGCATCGACCACATGTTGTCGGGGGTGCGTTCGCAGATCGCGATCAAGATTTTTGGCGATGATCTGGACACCCTGCGCACGCAGGCCGAAGCGCTGCGGCAAAAACTCGCGGGCATCCAGGGTGTGGTGGACCTCGAAGTCGAAAAACAGGTGCTGACACCGCAGATCAGGATCCAGGTGGACTATGACCGCGCGCTGGGCCTGGGCCTGCCGCCGGCCAAACTGCTGCAGCAGCTGCAGGTGCTGATCGATGGCGAAAAAGTCACGCAAATCGTCGAGGGCAGCCGCCGCTTCGACCTGGTGCTGCGCCTGCCGGAAGCCTCACGCGGTATGCAAGGCCTGCGAAACCTGATGATGGACACACCGGGTGGGCGGGTAGCGCTGAGCCAGCTCGCCAGTGTGGAGGAAGGGGACGGTCCGAACCAGGTCAGCCGCGACGACGGACGCCGGCGCATCGTGCTCTCGGCCAATACCCAGGGCCGCGCGCTCAGCGAAGTGGTGGAGGACATGCGTGCGGCGATTGCCGCCAGCGCCCTGCCCGAGGGCTACTTCATCACGATAGGCGGCCAGTTCCAGGCGCAGGAAGAAGCGTCGCGCCTGATCGGACTGCTGTCGCTGGGCTCGGTGGCGCTGATCTTCTTGATTCTTTACACGCGCTACAAGTCCGCTGTACTGGCCGCCATCATCATGGCCAACATACCGCTGGCGCTGGTCGGCGCGGTGCTCGGTTTGTGGCTGTCCGGCCAGCCGCTGTCGGTGGCGGCGCTGGTGGGTTTCATCACCCTGGCAGGCATTGCCATCCGCAACGGAATTCTGAAAGTGTCGCATTACATCAACCTGTGCGCCTTTGAAGGCGAAAACTTCGGCCATGCCATGCTGCTGCGCGGCTCGCAGGAGCGGCTCACCCCGGTGCTGATGACGGCGCTGGTGGCGGCGCTGGCGCTGGCGCCGCTGCTGTTCGAGGCCGACATGCCGGGGACCGAAATTTTGCACCCGGTCGCGGTGGTGATTTTTTCGGGCCTGATCAGCTCGACCCTGCTCGACTCGTTCTTGACCCCGGCCATGGTCGCGCTGTTTGGCCGCAAGCCGATTGAAGCGCTGGTGGCCGATTCTGGAACTGACTCGTTTTGACTTTTCTCCCGCTCCTTAACTTTACTGAAAGGTCTTCCCATGAAGTTCAAACAATTCCTTCTTGCTGCCGCCCTCGCTGTATCCGGCGCATCTGTCATGGCCGCTGGCGGTCATGGCCACGACCCAAAATTCGGCGGCATCGTGGTCGAAACAAAGGCTGGCGACTTTGAGATCGTCGCCAAACCCGAGACTCTTCAGATTTACATCAGCGACCATGGCAAACCCGTGAAAATTGAAGGCGCCAAAGCAAAAGTCACGCTGCTCAACGGCACGGAAAAATCCGAGGCCGAGCTGGCACCTGCCAGCGACAAGCTGGAAGCCAAAGGTGTGTTCAAGGTCGGCAAAGGCACCAAAGGCATTGCGGTGGTGACGCTGGCGGGCAAGCCGCCCGCGACGGCTCGGTTTGAAGTGAAGTAGGCGGCTGGCTTGAAACTGCAAAACGGCTGGAACTATTCGGCACCGACGTTTATCATTAGCTAATGCGCCACCTCGTCCTCGCCCTCATGATCGCCCTGCTGCCAATACGCGGCTGGGTCGGCGACGTGATGGCGACCGAGATGGCGTCGAGCCGCCCCGCACTGCTGTCTGCTACTAAAATCATAGCTGACTACGCCCAACCGGTATGGGCTGACGGTCATTTTGGCCATGATTCTGCAGCGCCAGAGCCTGTTGCTGTTGCTGCGGCCCCGGATTGTGCAGGCCATGGGGGCGGCGACAGCACAGCCACCACAAGCGCCCATTGTGAAGTCTGCCCCGCCTGCCAGGCCTGCCACACCGTGGCGCTGTCACCGATAGCAGACGCCTCTGCCCCGGTTCTAGTACCCCTCCCGCCACCGCATTCGCCGGTAGCCCGCTTCGCCAGTGCCGACACGGCACAAGGCCAAAAACCACCCATCTCCTGGCACTCAGGCCCCAACTGGGCCTGTACACGCCTCCGGCACGGGTTTAAACGCCCGGTGTCGCCATCGACGCCCGGATTTGTCGCGATGCCCGCCATCGCTCCGCTTGTATTTCAGGAGAATTGTGTGAACTTACGTTTGATTTCAACACCGCGCGCCACGCTGGTTTGCCTGGCCGCTGGGCTCGCGTCGGCACTGGGTAGCGCGGCGCTCGCGCAGACGCCCACCCCCGCCGCCCCAGCGGCCAGCGGATTCCAGTCTGCACTGGAGGGCTACCAGCCCTACACCGACGAAAAAATTGCGCCCTGGAAGGAGGCCAATGACAATGTTGGCCGTATCGGCGGTTGGCGCGCTTATGCCAAGGAGGCCCAGCAAGCACAACAAGCGCCAGCCGCTGCTGGCGCTGCCGGCCAGCCCGATCCGCACGCCGGTCACGGCAAACCGCCACAGGACAAAAAACCATGAAGACCTTTTTTCGATTAAGCAGCGTTGCAGTGGCCACCCTGGTGCTGGCAGGCTGTGCATCGGTCAATTTCGACCAGGCACTACAAGATACCAACACCAGTACCAACGACTTCACGCAAGGCAAGCTCGAACTGAGCCGTACCCAACAGCAAGCTCAGGCGCGCGCCAAGCTTGCCGGCGAGTTGCTGGGCCAGCCCTTGGGCCAGAACGAAGCCGTCCAGTTGGCCCTGACCAACAGCCCGGCTGTACAGGCGCTGCTAGCGCAAAGCTGGTTCGAACTGGCGCAGGCTAACCAGATCGGCCGCATCGCCAACCCGGTGTTCAGCTTTGAACGCCTGCGGTTTGCCGACGAGCTGGAACTGGGCCGTCTGTTGTCTTTCGGTCTGCTGGACTTAATGACGCTGCCCCTACGTCTAGATATCTCGCGCAGCCAGACCGCCCTTGCCAAGACGCAGCTCAGCGCCAATGTCGTCGAGCAGGTGACCCAGGTGCGCCAGGCCTGGGTGCGCGCCGTGGCCGCGCAGCAGACCCTGCAATACGCCGAGCAGGTCAACGCCGCTGCAAAGGCCAGCGCCGAATTGGCCAAACGCATGCTGCAGGTGGGTAATTTCACCAAACTGCAGCGCGCCAGGCAACAGTCGTTTTATGCCGACAGCGCAGGCCGGCTGGCTTCGAGCCAACATGCAGCCACCGCCACTCGGGAGGAATTGATTCGCTTGCTGGGATTGACCGCCGAACAGTCGGCTCAACTGAAGCTTCCCGAGCGGCTGTCGGACCTGCCCCAAGAGGCTAGACCTGCAGGCGTCGTAAATGCCGCCGCCCTGCAACAACGCCTGGATGTGCAGATGGCGCGCAATCAGCTGGATCTGGCCGGCAGGTCACAGGGCCTGAACCTGCTCAACAGCCTGGTCGATGTGGAACTCGGCATTCGCCGCGACACGGTGTTTGACAACGACCGCCGCACCAGCACGCCAAGACGCGGTTTTGAGTTGGCCATTCGGTTGCCTATCTTCGACTGGGGCTCGGCCCAGCGTGCCGCCATGAATGCGCGGTCGCTGGCCGCTGCCAACGGTTATGAAAACACGGTGCGCGGCGCCACCTCTCAGTTGCGCGAAAGTTATTCCGCCTACCGCACGGCTTACGACGTGGCCCGGCATTACCGCGATGAAATTGTGCCGCTGCGCAAGACGATGGCCGAAGAAAACGTGCTTCTCTACAACGGCATGCTGATCAGCGTGTTCGAGTTGCTGGCCGACACCCGTGACCAGATATCCAGCGTGCAGGCAGCCATTAACGCTTACCAACAGTTCTGGCTGGCCGACGCGGCCCTGGCCGCCTCGATGACCGGCAAGCCGACAGCCATGGGCGCAATGTCCATGGGTGGCGGCGATGCTGCGGCTCCGGCCGGCCACTGAACCAACAATTAACGGATCACACACATGAACAGCAGAAGAAACTTTCTCACGGGTGCGGGAGCGATCACGACCGCAGTTGCCGCTGCCGCCGTCAGCCGGGTCGCCATGGCAGCCCTGCCCGAGCCCGTGCTGCAGACCAAACCCGACACCATGCCACCGCTGGCGCCCAGCACCGGCCGGCCGTACAACCCGGTGGTGACGCTCAACGGCTGGACGCTGCCCTGGCGCATGAACCAGGGTGTCAAAGAATTCCATCTGGTGGCCGAGCCGGTGGTGCGCGAGATGTCGCCCGGCTTCAAGGCGCATCTGTGGGGCTACAACGGCCAGTCGCCCGGCCCCACCATCGAGGTGGTCGAGGGGGACCGCGTGCGAATTTTTGTCACCAACAAGCTGCCCGAACACACCAGCATCCACTGGCATGGTCAGCGCCTGCCCAATGGCATGGACGGCGTGGCCGGGCTGAACCAGCCGGCCATTCCCGTGGGCAAAACCTTTGTCTATGAGTTCGTGGCGAAGCGTCCGGGCACCTTTATGTACCACCCGCACGCCGACGAGATGGTGCAGATGGCCATGGGCATGATGGGTTTCTGGATCACGCACCCCAAGGCCAAACACCCATTGATCGACGAGGTAGACCGTGACTTTGTCTTTTTGTTGAACGCCTACGACATCGACCCCGGCGCCTACACGCCCAAGATCATGACCATGCTCGACTTCAACCTGTGGAGCTGGAACAGCCGCATTTTCCCCGGCATCGACCCGCTGGTGGTTCGCAAAAACGACAAAGTGCGTATCCGCATGGGTAACCTGACCATGACGAACCACCCGATCCATCTGCATGGGCATGAATTTCTGGTGACTGGCACCGACGGTGGCCCGACGCCCAAATCAACGCGCTTGTATGAGGTGACCACCGACGTGGCGGTGGGCCAGATGCGGCAGATTGACTTTCTTGCTGACGAGGAAGGCGATTGGGCTTTTCACTGCCACAAGAGCCACCACACCATGAATGCGATGGGCCACGACGTGCCCACCATGATTGGCGTGGACCACCGAAAAATCGTCAGTGACATCACCAAGGTCATCCCTGACTACATGGTGATGGGCGAACGCGGCATGGCCGACATGGCCGAGATGGACATGCCCCTGCCGGACAACACCGCGAGGATGATGACCGGTGAGGGCCCTTTCGGCTCGGTCGAGATGGGCGGCATGTTCTCGGTGGTCAAGGTGCGCAAGAACCAGAAGGCCGGCGACTACAAGGACCCGGGCTGGTACAAGCACCCACCCGGCGAAGTTGCTTACGAGTGGACAGGATCTCTGCCCAACCCCGCGCGCTTTGCGGCGGAAGGCGGACAAACCATGAAAGCGCAGAACATGCCGGCCAAAGAAGTGGAAGTCCAGGTCCGCAAGCCAAAGATGAGCGGCGGCATGGGCGGCATGAAGCACTGAGTATCACCAAACACTAATCGCTAAATACCAACCAAAATGGAAACCAGCATGAAAAAACTGACAACTCTCCTCGTCGCTGCATTCATCACCAGCGCTGCCACCGTCGCATTTGCCCACGGCGATGAGGCACACGCCAAAAAAGCCGGTCCGGTCAAAAAAGAGCAAAAAATGTGGGGCATCGCTGGCGACACCAAAGCCGTCAGCCGCACCATCACCGTCGGTATGGACGACAACATGCGGTTTTCGCCAGAGAAAATTGAGGTGAAGCAGGGCGAGACGATCCGGTTTGTGATTAAAAACAGCGGCAAAATCCTGCACGAGATGGTGATCGGCACCAAAAAAGACCTGGACGAACATGCGGCGCAGATGGTCAAGTTTCCTGGCATGGAGCACGAAGAGCCCTATATGGCGCACGTTGCACCGGGCAAGACCGGCGAGATCATCTGGACCTTCAACAAACCCGGAACCTTTGACTTTGCCTGCCTGATTGCCGGCCACTACCAGGCTGGCATGGTCGGCAAGATCAAGGTCGCGGCCCGCTGACATCTCTGAAAGGAAGCACCATGCAACGACGCCTGTTACTCAAGACCCTGACCATCCTCACGGCGGCCGCTGGAGCGGCACCCTGGTCCATCGCACAAACCCGCCCGCGCGTGGAGGTCTGGAAGGACCCGAGTTGTGGCTGTTGCAAAGACTGGGTTGTGCACTTAGAGGCCAAGGGCTTTCAAGTCAAGGTCTATGACATCGGTAACGCGGCGGCCAGAAAGCGGCTCGGCATTCCAGACAAGCTGGGCTCTTGCCACACGGCGCTGGTTGGCGGATATGCCATTGAAGGCCATGTGCCGGCTGCCGACATCCACCGCCTGCTCAAAGAAAAACCTCTGGCCATCGGCCTGACCGTCCCTGGCATGCCGGTGGGCACGCCGGGCATGGACGCGCCTATTTATGAGGGGCGTCAAGATCCCTATGACGTGTTGCTGGTGCTGAAGGATGGCAACACGCGCACATACCAGTCCTATCCCTCCAAATCTCCCGCTAAATCCTGAAGGAAATACCATGAAAAAATTGCATTCTCTGTTGATTCTTGTGGCCATGCTGGCCGGCACCGCCCACGCGAGTTCGCACACCACGACGCCCGCAGCCGCAGGCACCGCCAACCAAGGCAGCGCAGCGGCCAGTTCGGCTGACATGGCGGATGGCGAAATTCGCAAAGTCGATATGGACAATAAAAAAATCACCATCAAGCACGGCGAAATCAAAAACCTCGACATGCCGGGCATGACCATGGTGTTTCAGGTCAAGGACCCCGCGCTGCTGAACAAAGCAAAAGCCGGCGACAAGGTTCGCTTCAAAGCCGAGAAAGACGGCGGCGCCATCGTGGTGACCGACATTCAGCCCGCCAAATAGTTTTGTCGAAGAAGCGCCGGGCGTGGATCTACTGCCCCCGGCTGTCTACCCTCTGAAAGGCGACCGCCGTGCAAAACCATGACCCTCGCCACCCTCACGGCGACCCTCTCAAAGACCCCGTGTGCGGCATGGCAGTGACGGCGCAGTCGCCTCACCAACATGAACATGCAGGCAAGTTTTACTACTTTTGCAGCGCGCACTGCAAGGGCAAATTCATTTCCGAGCCGCAGAGCTATCTGCAGCCGACGCAGCCAGTTGCCGCTCCATCCGCCGCGCCGCGCATCTCTGGCAGCGTTTACACCTGCCCCATGCATCCGGAGATTCGGCAGGACAAGCCAGGCCACTGCCCCAAGTGCGGCATGGCGCTCGAACCACTCATGCCGGGTCTGGATGATGATGAAAACCCGGAGCTGAAAGATTTTCAACGCCGCTTCTGGTGGACCTTGCCCCTGACCGTGGTGGTCACGGTGCTGGCGATGTTTGGCCATCAGCTCGGCTGGTTTGGCATGGCCACGCAGAGCTGGGTAGAGTTGGTGCTGTCGCTGCCCATCGTGCTTTGGGCGGGCTGGCCGTTTTTTGTGCGCGGCTGGCAGTCGGTCATCAACCGCAGCCCGAACATGTGGACCCTGATCGGTTTGGGCACCTCGGCTGCGTTTGTGTACAGCGTGGTTGCCACGCTGGCACCCGAAGTGTTTCCGCAATCGTTCGTGGCCATGGGACGCGTGGCGGTCTACTTCGAGGCGGCCGCTGTCATCATCTCGCTGACCCTGTTGGGTCAGATTCTGGAGCTCAAGGCCCGTTCCCAAACATCGGCGGCCATCAAATCGCTGCTGGGTCTGGCACCCAAAACAGCCCGCCGCATCCGGCCTGATGGTACAGAAGAGGATGTGCCTTTGACGCATGTTCATGAAGGCGACGCGCTGCGGGTGCGCCCCGGTGAAAAAGTGCCCGTGGATGGTGTGGTGACCGACGGCAGCAGCGCGGTCGATGAGTCCATGCTGACCGGTGAGCCCATGCCGGTGACCAAGCGTGCTGGCGACAAGCTGATCGGTGCGACGATGAACACATCTGGGGCTCTCGTCATGCGCGCGGAACGCGTGGGTTCCGCGACCGTGTTGGCGCAAATCGTCCAGTTGGTTGCGCAGGCCCAGCGCTCCCGGGCGCCCATGCAGCGCATGGCCGACCATGTCGCTGGTTATTTTGTCATGGCCGTCGTGGGGATTGCGGTGTCAACGCTGCTCATCTGGGGGTTTTTCGGCCCGCAACCGAGCTGGGTGTACGGCCTGATCAATGCGGTGGCGGTGCTGATCATCGCCTGCCCGTGTGCGCTGGGTCTGGCGACGCCCATGTCCATCATGGTAGCCACCGGGCGCGGCGCCACGCAGGGCATCCTGTTTCGCGACGCCGCCGCGATTGAGAATTTCCGCAAGGTTGATACCCTGATTGTCGACAAAACTGGTACCTTGACCGAAGGACGCCCCTCCTTCGACCGAGTGGTTCCCGCGACCGGTTTTAGTGACGACGAAGTGCTGCGGCTAGCCGCTAGCTTGGACCAGGGCAGTGAACACCCCTTGGCGGATGCGATCGTGCGCGCCGCCAAGGAGCGTAGCCTGACATTGTCCAAGGCGGACTCCTTCGAATCGAGCACGGGGATCGGGGTGCGCGGCAAGGTCGACGGAAAATTACTCGCCCTTGGCAATACCGCATTGATGGCAGAGGACGGCGTTCAAATAGACATGGCGATGCAAGGTTCAGCCGAGGCGCTGCGCCTGGAAGGCGCCAGCGTGATGTCCTTCGCGGTGGATGGTCAGCTAGCGGGCCTTGTGGCGGTGTCTGATCCGGTCAAGGCCACTACGCCAGCGGCGCTGGAAACCTTGCGAGCAGCGGGAATCCACATCATCATGGCCACTGGCGACGGTCAGACGACGGCGAAAGCCGTGGCTGACCGACTTGGCATCAGCGAGGTCTACGGAGAAGTCAAACCTGCCGACAAGCTCGCGTTGGTCGAGAAGCTGCAAGCGCAGGGAAAGATCGTGGCGATGGCGGGTGACGGAATCAATGACGCGCCGGCGCTGGCAAAGGCCAATGTTGGGATTGCGATGGGCACGGGGACCGATGTGGCCATGAACAGTGCCCAGGTGACACTCGTCAAAGGTGATCTGCGCGGTATTGCCACGGCGCGAAAGCTGTCTCAGGCAACCATCGCGAATATGAAGCAAAACCTGGGGTTTGCGTTTGTCTACAACGCCTTGGGCGTTCCCCTTGCAGCGGGTCTTCTTTATCCCTTCACCGGTTGGCTGCTGTCCCCGATGATCGCTGCGCTGGCAATGAGCCTCAGCTCGGCATCGGTGATCGCCAATGCGCTGCGTCTGCGCAGGTCAGATTGATGCGCCAGAAAGATACAAAATATCCTGAACGGCGGGATCCTGAAGCGGATGGCGAGCTCCCGTCATTGATCAGCTTATTTAGCTTGTTCGAGTTTGACGACCGTAAAGCCTGCATCGATTTTTTCGGCGCGAAACATGATTTTGTCGCCTGGTTTGACATCCTTGAGGAGCCTCTCGTCCTGCACCTTAAACACCATGGTCATGCCAGGCATGTCCAGATTCTCAAGCGCTTCATGCTTGATGGTCACCTTGCTTTGCTCGGTATCGACCTTTCGCACTTCGCCGGCAGTCAATTGAGCGCTCGCAGGAACAGATGCGTTTGCCGTTTTGCCAATAGAGCCGGTAGGGGTGTCAGTTGCCGCCAGGACAAGTCCGGTACCACTTGTGAAGAAGATGGCAGCAGAGAGTACAAAGTTGACTTTGAATTTCATCGGGAACTCATTGGAACCAGAAAATGCAAAAGCCGGGTGTTAAGCACCCGGCCCACCCGCATGGCGGGTTTACGCGCCGTAGCGTTCAGAAAACAGGTCTTGCGTGAGATCTGGCCTGACCAATTCGGGCTTGGCCTTGTTATGCGGCAAATCGTCGGTGTGCACAAGCCTGCCGCGCTGCAGTCCAAAGCTGTGCTGCGGCGACGTATCGGTCGCACCGTCGGCACTGATCGTTGCTGCCCCTGCTTTCCTTTGAGCCATCGTGGCGGCTTTCTTCCCGTCACCGCGACTTGTGTCGCTTTGGCTTTGCCGCGGCTCGATATGGATACTGTCATCCGCGCCGGCCCAAGTGCTGCCAGAGCTGGCAAAAGCAGCGGGGAGAACAGCACCCACCAGGGCAAGTGCAAATACAGTTTTACGGAACATCATGATTAACTCCTTTGATTACGTTTTGCAAAGTGCTGTCCCAACATCTGGAACAACTGCGATGCAAGCTCTGCATCACAGTTCCTAATGTAGAAACCCAGGCCCAACATCAAGCTGACCTGCAGGTTACGAATCTGTCATATACATCCGAGGTTCATTTGAAAATTTTGATTATTGAAGACGAGCCGAAGGCCGCCGACTATCTGCGCAAGGGCTTGACTGAGAGCGGATACGCTGTTGAGGTGGCCCACAACGGCACGGACGGGCTGCACGCGGGCGCCAGTGGAGACCATGACCTCGTGATCCTCGACGTTATGCTGCCGGGCATTGACGGGTTTGCGGTTCTGTCAGCGCTGCGAACCTCCAGGCAGGTGCCGGTCTTGATGCTCACCGCCCGCGGCAATACCGACGACAAGGTTCGTGGCTTCGATCTGGGTGCGGACGACTACCTCGTCAAACCGTTTCAATTTCCTGAGCTGCTGGCTCGTGTGAGAGCGTTGCTCAAGCGTGGTCAGCCGGCGATCACAGAGTCCGTGCTGCGAGCCGCCGACCTGGAGATTGATCCGGTGCGCCACCGGGCAACCCGCGCCGGACAACGCATTGATCTGTCCGCCAAAGAATTTGCCTTGCTGACGCTTCTCACTCAGAAAACTGGTGAAGTACTTTCCAGAACCCAAATTTCTTCCTTGGTGTGGGACATCCACTTTGACTCCGACACCAACGTCGTTGAGGTGGCAATCCGGCGGCTGCGCGCCAAGATCGACGACCCCTTTGATGAAAAATTGATTCACACCATTCGCGGCGTAGGCTATGTTCTGGAACGCCGGGCAGCAGCGTGATGCAAGTTCAAGATCCCGGTTTCTGGTCCAGAAAATCTTTGGCGACGCAGATAGCTTTGGCCAGCAGTCTGTTTGGATTTCTCATGACAGGCTGCGCCATCGCGGTCGGTTTCTATGCACTTGCGCATCAGCTCGACACCCGTTCAATGGCCGACTTGCTGGGCAAGCGAGACTTGCTCAAACATGTACTGTCCGAGATTCCGTCACTGGAGACGGTGAGCGCGAACCAACATCGTTTCGGCGATTTGCTGATTGGTCATGATGATTTGCATCTCGCGCTGGTGGATTTCAGCACTGGCCAAAGTATCTTGAGCTTTTCTCTGATCGCAGAGCAATCAATGCCCGCATTAGCCTCAATGCCCCCTAGCCCCGACTCGGTCCGCCTGTGGACAGCTTCAACCGGTGAGGAACTGAGAGCCATCAGCGCAAGCGCGCCGTTCGCCGACGGTCGCATGGTCCGGTACTACTTGTCGATGGATCGTCGGCAAGACAATCGTCTTTTAGCGGGATTTGTCAAGACCAGCCTGGTAGGCTGGCCCCTGATCCTGCTCGCCGTGGCGCTTGGGGCCTGGCTGATCGCACGAACGAGTCTGGCACCGCTGAGACGATTCCGACGCTTGGCTGCCTCTGTGGGAACACAGTCGCTCAGTCAACGAATATCTTCCGCCGGCTTGCCGCCTGAGCTCTTCGAGCTCGCAGAAGAATTCAACAGCATGTTGGAACGTATCGACGAAGGTTATCGGCGGCTCCAGGATTTTTCCGGAGAGCTCGCCCACGAAATGCGTACCCCCGTGGCAACATTAATGGGAAGAACTCAGGTGGCGCTGTCTCGCACGCGCAGTCCATCCGAGTTTCGGGAAGTTTTGGAGGGAAATGTCGAAGAGCTTGAACGCCTAACCCGTCTCATAGCCGACATGCTCCTAATCGCCCGCGCCGACCACAACGAAGATCCCCTGAATCACGAACAGGTAGAACTGGCGCAGGAGGCACAACGGGTTATCGACTACCTGTCTCTGATCGCCGAGGAACGCAGCTTGGTCATGGAAGTTACGGGTACAGCCGTGGTCATGGCTGATCGTCCACTGATAGAGCGCGCAATTACCAACCTTTTGTCCAATGCGATACGTCATGCCGTAACTGAATCGAAGATCCATGTAGCAATCACCAAAGCAGACGACTGTGTCACGCTGGCGGTCACAAATTCCGGCGAAATCATTGCACCACACCACCTTGAACAGATTTTTGATCGCTTTTATCGCATTGACGCCGGGCGCGCCCGCCTGGACGGCGGTACAGGTCTGGGGCTAGCCATAGTGCGCTCCATCATGGCGGCCCACGGCGGGCAGGTGAAAGCACGGAGTTCGGCAGACGGCGATACGACCTTCACGCTAACATTTCCGGGAACTGGGGGCGGACTTTCTGAACCACTTTGAGGTCTTAGGCTAGATCGACGCCCATCAAATTCCGTCTGCTGCCCAGACCCCTATATGAAATCCTTCTGGCAGACAATGATGTAGTGTCGGCACAATAGTGAGCGAAATGTATAAATTTCGCGCTGCTTCTTCCAAGGAATTCTTGAACGACTTAAGTTCATGTAGAGAAACTGAAAGGGATAAATGAGAAGGGCAAATGGCAACATCAACCAGTCTTGGGAAGCAATGACACGTACCGCACCTCTCGCATTCGAAAATCGGCTTCTTGCAGAATTCTAAGCATGTTGTGAATTGGAATTACCTTCCAGCCCCCCCTGCGCCAAAGTAAAAAACAAGTGGGGAAGAGCCGAAAAAGATGCACCGTGACCATTTGTTATATGCTCTGCATCCGCGGAAAAGACATGCACTCCAAGGCAAATTCCCCTTATAACCTCACTAAAAATACTGGGCAAAATTTTGTTCTCTTGTGAGAGTTTGAACTTGGCGACGGGCCAAGAAAAAATCACAGCCCACTCAACGAAGCTCCAATAAATCAATAGGGAATCTTATGTCTTTCAAGTGCAAATTGTGTGGATCACATGACCACCACGTTATCAGTACGCGTGATGCAAAAAGTAATCTTTCGCTTCCAATTTCGCTTTGTTCTCAATGTGGGTTAGCGCAACAAACAAGCATTCCTTCGAATGAGGAATTGAGTATTTACTATTCCCACGATTACAGACAAGATTATAAAAAGACGTATGCGCCAAAATTGAAGCATGTAAAACGAGCAGGTGAGGCCGCATTGGACCGGCTAGCTTTCTTGAAAAAAAGTGCCCCCATCACTTCTTCGATGAAACTGCTGGACATAGGGGCCGGGGGAGGGGAGTTCGTCTACTTGTCCCAAAAATCCGGATTCATTTCTTCAGGAATTGAACCCAATCACGGTTATTCGGAGTTTGCCAAGAGAGAGTATGACGCTGACGTCGAAACGATGTCGTTAGCGGCCACCGAGTCAGCCACTTTTGATGTGATAACAATGTTCCATGTTTTGGAACATATGGCGAGTCCGGATGCGGTGATGAAGAAAATTCATCAGATCCTGAACCCCGGGGGCATTTTCTTTATCGAGGTCCCGAACCTACTTCAGAAGGATGCCTCACCGCACAATATCTTTTTTAAAGCCCATCTTTACTATTACTGTCGCTTCACTTTACAAGCTGCGACAAGTAAATACTTTGATATTTTAACTATTGAAGACAGTGGAAATTTGAACATTCTTTGCAAAAGAAAAAGCCTTCCTTTGAATGACTACGTATTGCCCAGCAAGGCGGATGTGAAATTTATTCAAACAAGAGTCGAAGACAAGGGTTGGATAGAGTACCTGTTTGCTGGCGGCGGAGTATTAAAACCGCTTAAAAAAATTCGGAGAATTGTTGAGGAGAAGAGCATTCCCATCATGTCCCCCAAAGACCTATTGGATAGTTTGATTCGCCGATGAATTGGTGCTTTCTGGGCATAGTCCACATGTACGTTGCGGCGCGTTGACCTGCCCCCTCCCGCCGTACCAACTCAATTGAGGAAGTCCGGGATTGCAAGGTTAATCGATCTGCGTAGTGGTTGATGGGAATCGAGT